>Ga0209097_10000087_pt1 | contig 113184 bp, 142 predicted proteins | sample AD_UKC052_MetaG_FD_184419 | JGI IMG/M metagenome (GOLD analysis project Ga0209097, IMG submission 184419) | Active sludge microbial communities of municipal wastewater-treating anaerobic digesters from USA - AD_UKC052_MetaG (SPAdes) (version 2) | ecosystem: Engineered > Bioreactor > Anaerobic...
GTGTAAAATGCTATAAGAGTGAGATTGTGAGGAACTAAAATGGCCTTGTAAGCCAATTCACTGCTGGATATCTGATATGGACTTTTAATCCGTTTGTCGTGGGTTCGATCCCCGCACACCCTACCAATAAAAATAAGGCCTGCAGCGATGCAGGCCTTTATAGTTTGTAGACTTTTTTATTACGGCTCCGTTAAGGCTCCTTAAGATGATAGAAGAACTAAAAGCAAATATCACTTCAAGTTTAATAAAAAATAATGCTATTAGACCAGAGTTACATTGGTTAAAGCCTTCTGAAGTTGCTAAGCTGCTTAGTCTAGATGAGAAATGGCTAGCTGCAGCGCGAGAAGGACGAAAAGGAGTATACGGACCACCGTTCATTAAAATTGGGAGCGGTAAAACTTCACCAATTCGATACCCCTTAGATAAATTAATTGAATGGATGAATACTTTCCCGTTAAATCCAACAGGTTCTCGTCATTTTTTATCGTATTGTGACTTTAATAAATCTGCTGGACCTTCTGATTTATGGCCATTCGTACTTTATGAAAACGGTACTTTTGATGATATTTTCGAATCAATCAATAGCGGAAAATTCTCTTCTCAATCAAACACAAGACAATTAATATGGTTAGCTAAAAGCTCAATTCCTAATTAATTGAAATTTAAATTTCATTTCCAATTTCACTCTCTCTTAGCACCCACTTCCCCTTAGCATTTTTCCTCCACCCGTGAACACTAACTTGCCACCCTGCTGCTAGCACTAATGGCAAGTTTACATGCCCTTCAATCTTTTTCTTTCTTTCTGAAAATGAGCTTGAGCTAGTCGTCTGAATCGCCAAAGTTTCCCCATCTTTTATAGCCAGCAAATCAATAAAGCCAAACAAATCCTGGCGAACTCTGGCGTGCGGATTCCACTTTTCCGTGACGGCAACGGTGTAACCTAGATCTCTCAGATGTTTTAGACTGCGCTGTGCTGGGGAAGTGGCCATAGATATTTTTTCTTGTTAAATAATGTGATGATTTATTCAGTTTTATTAATTTGTATTTTTAAATATTATTTATTATCACAAAATAATATCCACTGAAACTTAGAAGCCTAAACCCTAGTTCTCAACCCATAAGAGTTCTGCATTACAGGCTTGACTCGCACCCGAGCAATCTCGGCTGGAGATGCCTTGATTGCAAAGCTACCACTACCATACTTCTTTTTGCCGTAGTGCATTGTCGCGGTTTCGTCCGTTGCGTGACCCATTAACGCACCCACTTCAACCTTAGTTAGTCCAACAGATTTTGCGTTAGCAGCAAACTGATGTCTTGAGGAGTACAGGCTAGGATACTTATTTTGTTTTGGCAGATTTGTTCTAGCTAGACACCTAATAGCACGACGAACGCCCCCATAAAAGGTTTCCCAACTAGCATTGCTGTTGACATAATGGCTAACTGATTGGAGTTGACCTTTGATTAGTTGGATGTCTTTATCTTGCAGACCGCTTATATCAAGATGTCTAAATTCTCCATGCGACCTACCGTTGGTATTCTTTGCGTTAGTTACCTCTAAGTTTAGTCTACCATCAATAGTCATCAGCCTAGCTGTACGCCACTCGCACGGACGTAAACCGACTAATATATTGGCCGCTATCCAAATCGTTGCAGGAAGTCGCCATTTCCCTTTATATTCGTTCACATTCTTGGCTAGAATTTGAATCTCACCCGGTCTGATTCGCTTAGCCTTTTGGCTTGAAGTATTACCATGTCTGGATTTAGATTTTATTGCTGGCGAGTAATCAGCGGACTTGATGTTAAGGCAACGGGTTATTGCCTCATCTAGATCATTTACCGTGCCGCCGTAATTAGCTCCAGATATATGAATGTAAGACAACCATTGCTTAGAGGCTGCCAGGTATTGCCGTCTTGAAGCTGGCTTAAGGGTAGGCAATTTAGATTCTAGCCAACCAATATAATCAGTCGGCTTTAATTCCTTTAATGCGAAACCTAAATCATCTGCTGCCTTTTTCCAAAGATTTTGACCTCTAAGTAAATAGGCAGCTATTGTGTCAGTAGTCTTGGATGAGTTGACTTGTATCCCCCCGTTACTGAGCACTCTAAGCCGCTACCTCTGATAATGCATAGCTATTGATAACATTATCAAAATTTACTTTACGCAATAGATTCATTGGGTAAATTTCATGCCACTCTAGACTGTTGTTGGGGTATGGATTAGTAAATTTTTTAGTATGGAAATGAAACTGGACTGCATCACGAACAGCCTGCCTCTGCATGCCTGTCATGGCGCCAAATAATGCATCAACTGAATCTAACAATGCTTGTTCGGATAACTGTATTTTCTCTCCATTGCCTTTATTGAGTGCGATAACCATTTGTCCAATAAAATCAAAAGTCACGGCAAGGTGACCGAATGCATCATCAGCAAATGCCTCTTTCATTTCTAATTCATCTTCTAACATTTTAATGTAGTCCTGATCGGAAAAAGACTTTTCTAATGTTTCTAGATTTTCTGCCACTCTAATCCCGTCCCCAAACAAACTATCTTGCATATGCATTTTAATGCCCCTTTAAAATTTAACTGACAAGTAGTATTGTAGCACACAAAATTAAATAAGTAAATTAAATCATATACTTATTACATTATTGTCAACAAGAAAGAGACTATTTTTTTGGTTGAATTATGGAATTTTGGTAATTTGCAGTGCGACTAATTTGAGTGCACTTCAGCGAAGAAGTTACCTGTTGGAAATGTAGTAAACTGGATATTAAATTTAAACATCAAAGCCAAAAAGCGAGGTGTCTAAAGAAAAAATAATACAAAAAGCTATATATATTAAAAGGCAGAAAAATCCCCTAAGCTGACCTTCGTCATTAAATTTAAAAATTGATTAAATCATTAAAAGCAGACATTCATTTCACTAATTTAGCTTTTAGAATGCCTGCTCTTGCAGTGAACATATTTGTTATGAAGATTGCTCAATAATTTTTATACGAGCATAAAGTAATGTTGCTTCATCTGTTTTTCCTATTAGCTTTAGTAAACCAGCCAAGTCTAAAATGGCATTTGTCTTAATAATACTATTTGGCGTATTGGTGTTGTCGGCGATTTTTAATGCACGTCTAAACATCCCTTCAGCTTCGTCATAACGTTTTGTTTTTACCATGATATTCCCAAGATTGTGAAGTCGCTGACAAACGTCAATATGGTTTGGTCCAACGGATAACTCAGTCATTTCCAAGGCTTGCATTAAATGGTACTCGGCAGATTGATTTAGCCCGGCTTCATCGTAGATAAGGCCAAGGTTATTCATACGCTTAGCCAGTGCTTGATAGTCTGGCAATAGTTGATTGAGAGAAATCTCCACAGCAGTTCTAGCGGGTGAGATAGCTTTATCTAATTGACCTACATTTCTGTAAGCTACCCCTAAGCCACTTAGTGCTGTCGCCATATATTGATGTTTTTCACCGAAATTCAGCTTAGTGATTTGGATGGATTTTTGATATGTATTGATGGCTTCATCATAACGCTCTGCACTAACTAACATAAAACCATAATCATTGAGTACACCGCTCATTTTAATATGGCGATCGCCTAAGTCTTGGGCAACCAATGTTTGCATACGCTTAAAACTTTCTTCTGCCGGTTGATATTGCCCGATGCTTGTTTGCAACAATGTCAATTGCATCAGATCAGGAACAATCTGGCTATCTTGATCCCCAATCCGTTTTTGTAGCGCTTTAATATGTTGTTGATATAAGCTAACAGCTTTATTGTAGTCGCCGGCATTTTCAGCGTCTTCTGCTTGTTTTAAGAGAGCATTAACAGGCGCTAAGGTGCTTAACCAAGCATGTGCTTTAGTATTTAACTTTGCTTGTATTTGGTCAATTTGGGTTGCAGATAACTTATGTTTCTTAAACAAGGTAAAGTCATTATTGACCGCTGTTAAATCCTCCTTATTAAGCAACTGCTTAATGGCTTTGTCATACCAAATATTGGCCTGGTTTAAATCATTGTTAAACAGATAAGCGTGTCCCAGATTGAGTGATGCCGAATAATCCCAAGGATCGTTCTTTTGGGCTCGCTCACACACATCAATTGCTGAAGTAAAGTGTTGTGCCAACATTGTGGTCCAGCAATAGCTAGTGAGCGTATTGGCATCATTGCTGCCCAGTGATATTGCTTGTTTAAGGTCTTGTCGTGCGTTTTCATATTGCCCTAATTGTTTGTAAGATTCCGCACGACGTGCTAATACACCAGCATCATAGGGGTAATTGGTATTTAGTTTTGTCCATTCGTTAACCGCTAGCGTCCACGCTTTGTTTTTTTCTGCATCAAGGGCTGACTTGGTAAGCTCTATTGCTTTTCGCCAATTTGCAATGTTAAATTTTGGGGTTTCCACATCAGTTGTTTGCGCATTGGAATACAGCTCTTTTTCCATACGCATGTAATGCACAATTTCTTTTTTATATAAGCTTAATGCAATTAAAACTGAACCGATGATGAATGCGATTGCCAGCCATTTACCAAGCTTGTGAGATTGAGTTTGGGCATTAATCGGAGGTTTTGCTTGCAACAAAGTTTGCGCCCATGTTTTTAACTTGGGGTTGGGCTTAAGCACATAGTGCCATAGGAGTGTGCCCATAAAACTGATTGCCGCAACTGTAATACAAGTAATAGAAATTACATTTAACAAGCCACCAAATCCAAATGCAGAGAGTTGCTCATAGATGTTTAAAGACCAGCTGATTTCGTTATAGCTTAAATAGCTTAGGATGGAAACGTTCGTCGCTAATAATGCGTAGATAGTGAACAAATTAAATTTGAGTTTTTGCCCTAGATTTCCATAACGTAGCCCTAGAAATAAAAGTACAGACGCTAAAATCAGCAGTAGCACTATTCCTTCAACTGTTGAATCAAAACCAATTGTTCTAGATAAATTGTTTAGTGCTATTTGTAAATGATACACATAATAGTGAGGTGCATTTTGATTAAAAATATACAGTGAAATAAACGCTAAGCCGAATGCTGCATTTAATTGCCAAAATGTTTTTTTACTAAACCAATCGTTAGCCCATGTTGATATATTCATTTTCAAATCTCCTTTAAACGCATCACTACTTCAATACTTTGGCAAAAACATCATCGGTTAACCAAGCACGCAATTTTGAATTTGGCAATACCACGTAATGCCATAATATGTTTGATACACATAAAATCGCTGCGAAAGATAATGTTGTCGTTAAGATAGAGTCTCTTAAGCTAGACAATCCATATAAATACACATGGTCATTGTGGTAAACGACGATGCTGACAAGTATCAATAAACTGATGTTGGCAATCATTATGCTGATATGTGCTAGTAGATTTACCTTGAGCCATTGCTCAAAATTGGTGAAACGCATTAATAAAAAAACAAGTAAGGCCGGTATCCACCAATAAATGCTCATACCAAGTAGCGCATCGTAGCGAATTGACAGTTGTAACCCTTGGCGCCAATGCTCAAATGCCTGGGTCATCTGGTCGGGCAGATTAGTCGAAATTAAATAGGTTGGAATTAGCCCTAACACAGAGGCCAAATTGGCTTGTAAAAAGCGGTTAGGTTTTGTTTGTATTTCAGTTGTCATTAATTTTCCCTAGTCAATTGTGTCTTAATTTAGTGACTTATTCAGCCACCAAATAACTTGTTTCTAGAGGTATGACGTACAAAAAGTTAATTGGTCAGGAAAGAATGAGTGATTATTTGAATAAACTTATCTTGAGGTTGTAAGTTAGAGTCTAAAAGGCGCAGTTTTGCCATCACACTCTATGCGGAAAATTTACTTTACATCGTCGTATTTGGGTAGATGTAGACCGTTTTTATTCGCCATTGCATACTTTTGCTGAGCCTTAGCAAATACTTGAGCAGCCTCAACTTCAGATGGAGTCATTTCTTGCTCTAAGCTATCACGTAGCTTAGTAAACACATCTATTTTTTCATTTAATTCTGGATATTTAAATCTATTTGCCTCAGCAAGATTAATATATGCATGTGCAAAAACAAGAATTCTTTTTACCCCTTTTCCATCAGCAAATTTCACTGCCAGCATAGCAAGAGCCAGTGGGTTTTCTTGCTCGGCCGACTTTGTTAACCATTTGTAACCCTCTTCGTAATCTTGTAATACTCCTTTACCCTCAAAATATAGCTCCCCAACCTTAAACTGAGCATAATCATTGCCTTTCTTAGCTAGCGGTAAATATTCTCTCAATGCTGTTTTATAATCTTTGTTGTTATAAGCGCTATTAGCCTCTTCTAAGCCAGCTCTGCTTGGCATCGAGAGTAGCAGCATAATTGCTAATGCAGTTGTTAATAATAAAGACTTAGTTATAAATTTTGTATTCATTAATATTTTCCTTAGTAAATTTAGGATAGGTCAACTTTTTTGATACCAATCAACGACAATAAGACGAATCAATAAACAATCGGTCAGGAAGTGATTCTGACATTTTAAAAAAAATTAAATCCTGCCAAATCAATTATTAGCAAATCGCTCAATTGCGTCAATGCCTGCTTGCATTTTTATGCGAGCAGAGGAGTTGGCTGAATGCACCATGATTTTGGGTGGTTTAAAGCCACGTGTCATCACGGCTTCTTCAATCCATAACACCACATCGTACCCCGTGCCGCGCTCATCATCACCAAGGTCATGGTCTAGGCTAAGCTCTTGCACTTCACCAGTTTCTAATAACGCAATCACCTCGTCAGGCCAGTAAGTTCTTACCCAGCCTTGCGGCGTCGTTCTTTCATCATCTAAATATACTTTCATGGAATTTATCCTTACTTTACAAGAAAATAAATTGTTCTTGATAACGCGCTGCTGTAAGCCTTTTCAGTTAAACATGGGGCTTGGGCTTTTAGGCTGAGAGCGGCTTTTTCGTACTGAGAATCCCTAACAGAATAAAGCGCATTAAATGTCCAGTTGACTGCATTATTTAACTTGAAGGCCGATTGAATAGCAGCCTCAATTTTAAAAATATTCGCACTTGGGTACTGATTTTTTAACCCGCGCCTTAATTCTGACTTCTTGTTGATGCATTGCTTCCCGTGCTCTATCAGGTACCAAGCCTGAAAAATAACATCTTCATTTTCATCGCCGTATAAAAGCAAAGGCTCAATAAATCTAATTTTTCTTAGGTGGGCCATTTTTTGTCGCTTCATAATATTCTTCATCATACTCATACTCAAATCGCTTTTGCAAGTACCAAATCTCCGACTCTGTGCCATCAAAGACGCTACTAATCAACGCCACTGGTATGGGGCATTTAATTTCAAAGTTTTTAGGTTCTAATCGGGTTTTCTCGTTTGCCCATCGTGAATCATCTATTGCAGTGCCAGATATATTTAAAAAAAGAATTTTGTTTTCAAAGTGCATGTGAAGCTCAATCAAATTGACCGTTCTAGATACAAGCCCCAAGCTTCTGGCTGCGGCACCCCAGTTATCGTTAACACCCCCCAAGTTAGAGCCTTGAAAGGTGTAATCAACAGGCTTTTTAATAAGATCATCTCTGATACTTCGTACAAAATTGAGTGTTGGTAATAAAAGATCAAAATGCGGGCCATCTGGGCTGATTTGCGAAGTATTATCCTTTTCTCTACGCCAAATACTCAAGCCACGGCTAGAAATATCAGGGTAGATTCCACGGTAATATAATTTGCCGTTAACATACACTTCACCATCTGTTATCAATGTGCTCAAAATAAGTCTCCTAGATTGTCAGTTATTTTTCAAGCTGTTGATGATAAGACGCGCAGAAACGAAAATTGTCAGGAAAGCGTTGCGGTGAATAGCCGCATTAATCACCGCATAAAATGCGCTATATATTTGCAACAAAAAAATACCGCATTGCGCGTGATATTTAAGAACTTAAAGCCTGTGATTTTTTGTTTAAAACGAAGGTGACGGTTGTAGCACTAGCTATCTGTTGGTGATTGCGTTTAGTTTGCAGCAGTACGGGTGGTAGCAAAGCCAATACCCATAAAGCAAGTCTACAAATTAACTGAAATAACTAATTAGAAAGTTTTTTGTTTTGTGCTGGGTATCGCGTTTGCTCAAGCCAGCCTAGGCTTGCATATTCATTCGTTAGTTAAAATTGATCTTGTTTTACTTTTGCGCCATATGTCTTTAGCAAAAAATTCATAGCCTTTGCAACACGTTGTGCATCTTCTTCCGTTTTAAAATACCACCAGTTTGAAGTTCTTGTTTCATCTGTGTCCAAAAAGCGATTATTGACGGAGTCCATGGTACGAATTTTTACACTCATACACCGTACTTTTGCACATTCAAAGAAAATTTTATTTCCTTTATAAGTAACTGGGTACGCTAACTCCCTTGGGTCAAGTAAATATGTTTCAAACTTAGAAATTGCTAAATGGCCTTTTCCGACCACAGAATTTTCTCTCCATGTCCATTCAGTTGATTTGCCTATCTTGGGGTCATGGATGCTCCAAGTTGAAAATTCATCTGAATCCATTTCTACAATGCTAGAAAATTTATATAATATGAAGTTTTCAGCATCTTTGATCGTTGGTGCGGCATACCCTATCGAAGAAAACATAACTACAACTAACGTCACAAACTGTTTAAAAGCATTTCTGAAAATCATAATATTTCCTTAATAATTTAAGTATTGATATGACGCGTTTGTGAATAAACCGTCAGGGAACAAATTTCCCAAATAACTTTTTCACTTTATCAAACCAATCTTGTTTGTGAGAATTCGTCCCATCAAACTCAGAAAATTCATCAAATTTAGCCTCTGGGTTTGCCTCAAATTCCGCCAATATTTTAACCAATTTATCAGGTGTCGGGGTGTTCCAGGCGCGTTTTTCATCGGTATCTGCGCCTACAATCTTCCAATATTTGATTAAATCAATGGCTTTTATAGGCGTATCCCCAAGCAATATCATGCGGTCTGGGTCATTTCGCTGATTAATGTCATGCAAATCTACCGTGGGTAATTCAATTAGATTTGGGCGGATCAGTTTTTCAAAGTCTGTTGGCTTGATATATAAGTCGTAAATGTAAACGGTTTTGTTGCTGGCGCTATCGCAATCAAAGGTTACAAATAGAATATAGGCTTCTAACTCCACTGTTTTAATGGCTTTAAAAAAGTCGCGTAAATACCATTCTTGAACGGTGAATGTTTTTCGGTAATAGACTTCGCTGGAGAAAGGTTGGTGGATCCACGTTCTGGTTTGACCATAGTTAGTATATTCAAAATACCCATCTACCCAATCATTTTTAATCCGCTTGCTATCAAGGCATGCTTGTTGCCAAGTGCTGTTTTTGATGTTGCAGAAAAATAGCGCGGCAATGGCTTGCTCATCACTTGCGTAGTGCATTTTGTTGGTAATAAATGCTTCAAAATAAGCTTGGTTCATGATGATTGTTTTACCTAATTTCTATTTTTCTCCCACTAATTTTCATGCCTGTAGAGCCAAAATAACTGCCACCCACAATGCCTTCGGTTTGGTTCTCTATAAACGCTTTGGCGTTATCTGCTGTGATGCTTGCCACTTGGCTTGCTGGCACAAGCACGCGCCACCAACGCCCAGAGCCACTGCGTGAAGGGTCTTCAATTAAATATTTCAGCCAGATATTGCCGCAATGTTTGCAGTTTTGTAACGAGATTTCTGCAATTGAATTGCCAGTATCAAAATCCACAGAGTCATAATCAGCATAGTGAAATGGTGGGATGTTGCATTTGCATAGGGTTGATTGATGTTTAATCATATCTAAGTTTTTTAACACACTGGGCAATTGGTTAAACGCTATCCCATAGTGACACTTGCAAATTAAATTGTTGCTTAGCAACTACATCTGGGTTAGAGATTCTTACAGAAATTGTATGCCTATACAGCGTTGGGGACTTAAACCAAACTGCTGGAAACTGCGACTTCATACCTAGTGAAGCGTAAAAATCACCTGAGACGTTAATCTCCACATTTGCACAATCACCAACGCAATGAAAAACGAGCATACCTTCACGTTGCTGTGTAAATTTAAATACTTTATCAAGCGCTGTGTTTGAAAACTGCGTACTTGCGCTTTGATTATGCCCCAAGGCCTTTAAGTTACGATTTAATTGTTCCGAATTGGGCTTTTGTGAGGGAAAGCTGAGATAATCGTCTAAATAGCGGAAAGATTGCCCCATGACGGTAATACTTATTTTTTTAGGGGCTTCACTTGGGGTGACTACTGGTAAAGTCTCTAACGCCTTCCATCGAGCAGCGTTTGGTTGCCCATATTTTGAGCCATTCGACTTTTGGTTAGCAACTTGCGCACAGCCACTAAAAAATAAAAGTGTAGCCAATAACAAAAGCCCAACAATGCTATTCGATTGCTCTGCGTTGCGTTTTTTAGTTTTCATTTTGGTTACCTACACTTTCATTTGGGTTAGTATTAAACTCATCACAATTATAACGTGTGCCTATTGCGCATTGCACCGCATGAGAAAAAGTCCGCGCCAGCTCACGTCGCACAGGTAGCGTGCCACGCGTAACCGCTTTCACAACAACTTCATCCGCTCGGCGTGCGGGGATGGAATTACAAGATGAAAGAGCTGTGGCAGTGACTGCCAACAATAAAAGCTTGAGAAGAAATTTGATTAGCATATCTTAACCCTTAATTCAGCCCAGCATTGGCTGGAAAATTTGTGAACTTAGGGTTAAGACGTGTGAGAGTTGTAATGGTCAGGGAAAGGGGTTTGAAGTAATAATTAAGTAAAATTCGTCAATTATTTAGTACCTATATTTAATGGTGTTGTGCTTGACTAGTTTAATTTACATTAAAGCTTACTCACCGGCTTTATAGCTTTTCCAAAAAACTAAAAGAAATATTAAGCCAATCAATGCCGCGAGTAATATAGCGCGTGCCGCAATTACTTTACTCTCGTGTGGAGTAATTGCTGAAGTGAAAAAAATTAAAAGTACAAGAACACTTGCGGGCGAAATTAGATGTGTGTATGTATTAATATTTTTTCTCAAAAGTGCCTGCCAACAATGGAATAAAACACTTAACCCACCGAAAATTATAAGAATACTGATAGCACCATTCGCAATTCCAGTCATTTCAAGAAAACTTTGTATACCTACAATAACTAGAATTATTGCCCCCAATCCTGCAATACTATAACCAATCATCGCTGGGTGAAATTTCCATGGTTTGTCTGAACTCATCATCTTTCCTTTATCTTTTAGAATTTCTCTTCAATGCTTGCACGTCATTTTGTTATTTGACGCTTAAACCCCTAGAGCGTCAGGCTGTAAGATGACTATCTACTTTGTAATTTCTACCTTAGTACCTTTCACCAATCCATTTTTTTAAAAACGGTGGTGGGTTTTTAGGGTCAGTAAAACCAAAAGCAGATATTTGCTTCGCGTTTTCAAGCATGGCAGCATAAACTTTACCAGTTTTAATGTTAATTGCAATTGCCGCTTCATCACTACCACCCGCATGGGGCATCATGCCTTCTCCAACTACCCAATCTCCCTGTAACTCTGTTTCACTCGCCACTACAAGACGTTCTACAAGTTGCGTGTATTTACCTTTGGTAATTTGTTTAAACTTTGCCTTAAATGCTTTTGATCTCACAATGTCGTAAGGTGCCATGCCTACAATACCTGTTGCTTTAGATGGTTCTTTTGCTGGCGGCATACCGCATTGTTCTTTAATTGCAGCTTCAACACCAGCATTGCCTACTTCGTTAAAATCAACAGATTCTTCAGCAGCATCTCTACAGGCCTCCCAATCGGCAAACGTTTTAGTAGCCGCCTGTGCAGAACCAACGAATGCAGTGAGTAAAACGGCAAATAGTAATTGACTGTGTTTCATGTTTTTTTCTTTCTTAAAAATAGTTTAAAAATACGCTAAATAAATTCACTTATTCAACTGGCACCTCTGCAAGCCAGTCTGGATGCGGCTTGCAGAGGCGTAAATTTTTATCGGCGCAAATTGCTGAGATTATTAAGCCCAAATAATGTGGCAACTTGCTACTTAATAAGCATAGCCAGAGCCACCGCAACAATTACATTGAACCACTTCGCTCTCATATCGCGCGCCACTGCCGTGGCATCCATAACATGGTTGCCAGCTATTATCATAAGATTGATAAACTCGGCCAGCCCCGCCACAAGAGTGGCAGTTTTGCGCCACGCGCTCTGTTTTTTTACCTGAACCATAACAACTTGTACATGTGCGTCTATCTGACATGATTTTTTCCTTTAGGTGAATATTTAGGTTTATAAAAATATCGCTGTAAAGGTAAGACGTTTGGAGTGTTGATTGGTCAGGTAGCTTGTTTAAATAATTGAGTAAAGTTTAAAATCGGCAAAGAATTCTGCGTAAACGTGTCATAACTTTCTAAATTAAATATGCAGTGCGCAGTATTTAGATACGGCACTCCGTGAACGAGTGCACACTAGTGGCTCAAACTCTAAAGTGATTTAGTTTGTTCCATTTCCAAAAATAAAATTGACAAATTTTTTCGTCTTATCTTCAGAGTAACCAGCCTTTTGGAGCAATTCATTTGCATTTTCTTGAAACAATTTGGCCTCCTGCTCATCCATTGCCTTGTCTTGTCCGGCAATCACAACGAATTTTTCTGTCAATGCCTGTTGCAACTTAGGGTGATCGTACAGAACACCTTTAGCTCTATTGGTAAAGTCCTCTAACCCAATGGGAATATAATTTTCATTTCCTTCGTTAGCAACGCTGATTGAGCGAGGTTTCCCAGTAAACAAAGTTGCTGATGCTGGCGTGCCGGACACAATGGCAGCAGTAGTGTTTGCCTCAACTTTCTGGTTGTTAAGTTCAGTCTCAGCTTTTAAAATCGCTGCCTCCTCTCTTAATTTTTTCAGCTTAGCTTTGGTCTCTTCAGAAAAATCTTCTTCTTGTGATGGCAACGCATTTGCGTCTGCGTTTGCGTTTGCGATTACAAGTTCGTTTGTTCCACCAGTTTTTCCTTCTAAGGCTTTTTCGTTTTCTGGTTGCTCTTGAGTACAGCCAACCATAAGTGCAGGTAATAACAGCGCAAGTGCAGTAAGTGATGTTAAGTTTTTCAATTTTTACTCCAAATGATGAATAGATTGCACTGATAAGACGACAAAGCAAAACGTTTGTCAGGAAGCAGTCTTAATTTAAGCTCATTTTTTACACTTATTAAGTACGGCAAACTCGTGATGCAGTGCGCCAACTATTGAGGCTACAATACGACGCAACGTGAACGGGTGCGCCTTACGGGCTCTAGATAATTTAATAAGCTAGTTTGATATTAAGTTGGGTATCGCAACACTTCAACCAACTACTCACTAATCTTTACCACCTGAACTTATAGCACTCTCAACTAGTTTCCATGTGCAAATTAATGCAAAAATTATAAATCCAACTGTGAATATCCCGCCACTACCAATTTTTACAGTGATATACGCGATAAATGCGTACAATCCAGCAACAGCTATACCAGCACCAATGTGTTTCATTTTGAGTCCCTTTTATTAGGTTTATTTAATTCTTTTTCTTTCAGACGTTATAGGTGTATCACTTGTCAGGAAACTTTTCTATTTTTTAACACTCACTTGATAAGGAGGCTCATCGCTTACCTTTACTCCAGCCTTGGCTAGCAAGCCCATTACCGTTTCAATTTTGCTTTTATCAGGTACTGAAATTTCTAATGTCCATTCTGTGTCGTTGATTTGTGCATCAATCACTTCCGCGCCTGCTTTTGTGAGTGTTTCTTTAAGTGTTTGCACTGTTAACGCTGGGTTGTCTGTGAGAATGGTTTGCGTGTTGCCACCCCTTACTGTATCAAGGTCGCCAGTATCCACAATTGGGTTGGGCTGCTGTAAAAGTATGGTACTTACAATTAGCACACTTGCCGTGATGGCTAAACCAGCCCCCCAGTTATGCGCTACAAAGTTAGATTTGAATTGATTAAAAAATCTGCTTAACCAAGAGGGTTCGGTATTACTTGGTTGCTTCAATACACCAGCTTCAAGCAGTTGCTTTTTTACAGCATCCATCCTTGCTTGTTCATAATCAGGGAGTTTTTCTGATTTGGCATTTTCTGCGTTTTTAATGGTTTCCGCTTCAGCTTGTAGCGCTTCACGCAGGTTGTCAGCTACTGGGTGGCCGCTTTCACGGCCAGCAAGTGTTTCAAAAAAATCGGTTTCTTTAGTGTTTGCCATGTTAGTTCACCTCGTGTTTGCTAAAGGCGCATTCGTCATGCCCGCAAAATTTTTGGCAGAGTTCGCGCAGGTGTTTAATGATGTAGCTTTTACGCTCTTTAGCAGCACTGACGCTAGTGCCCAAATATTGTGATAGCTCATCAGAACTTGGGCTGTTTTCTACACACCATCGGATGACATCTATCATGCGCATACTGCCTTTACGGGCAATAGGTTGCGCATCAAGCTCAGCAATCATTTGTTGTACGCACAAACGTTGCTCCATGTTGGAATGGCTGTGGTCAACAATCAAGTCCGTTGCAGAAATGTCACTATCATCATCCTGGTAAGGTGTATGGTCTTGGTCATCACCTCGTACTTTATTCTTACGCATTTCATCCAAGCAACGGTTACGGGCGATAGAGTAAATCCATACACTCAGCTTACTTTGTCCTTGAAAGCTTTCCCAGTTTGTGAAAACCTTAAGTGCAACATCTTGCACAATGTCGTCTTTTAACTGGTCAAACACGCGCAAGTCACGGCACGCACCAAGTGCTAACTTTCGCAATACTGGCATTAGATCATCCCACACGCCAGCATCCCCCTTACGCATTCGACGCACAAACTCCTCACCCTGCATTGAACCCTCACCCTTTTGCTCCCTTAGATAAGTAAAATAATATCAGATAAAATCAACCATGCTATATTTATGGATAATAGACGTTTAAAGTTTTGTTAAGTCAGAAAAGCTTTAAAAATATCTCAAATATAATGTGAATACACTGAGATATTTCTGCTATGACGCAAAAGCATTAAATTGGTCAGGTTGGCTGTAGAAATTAAAGTTGTTAACCTGACGTTTTGTAAATTCATACGTCTTATTTTGCAATACAAACGCGTGCGATAAAAATAATATGAAAAAATTCATTAGCCTTTTTTTAGTTTTCTGCTTTACGTTAAATTCACTTTCTACTGCTTGGGCTGAGGATGCCAATAAAGAAGCGATGCTTATTAAGCAAGTTGATTTGGCCAAGAGTAAATATGGTGAGTTGTCTGATGAACACAATCAGGCTACATATGACTTAGAAAAATTTTACATGTCGGATTTGGTTTACAGAGAAAAACATAAAAATCTTATTGTTAAACTGATTAACCAAGTAGAAGCTAAATACGGTAAGCAAACAAAAATTGTTGATGATGTTAAACTAGGTTTAGCAGAATTTTATTTGGATGATGGTGAACCTTTAAAGGCAATTCCATATTTAGAAGAAATGAATAATGCCTATCAAGAGTACGCAATTCATGATGCTAAAAAGAATAACAAACAGAAAATTATCTACTCACCTAAGCTTAGTATCGTAGTATTAAATTTAGCGAATGCATATTTAACCACCAAGCAACTTGATAAAGCTGAAACAGCGATAACAAAATTTTTTGAGTATATTCAAACTAGAGATGACTCAGGTAACGTTAAAAAAAATAACTTTCTGATTGCAGAGGTTTACAACAGTTGGGCAGAAGTTAAAGTTCAACAAAACAACCTTAACAAAGCTTTGGAATATCAAGCAAAAAGTTTAGCAATTTTTGAACAAGACTCCTCTTTGCCCCGCTATCGATATGCAGTTATTCAAGCGCAATATGATCGCTTAAATGCTAATAAGAATAAAGTTAGCTTTAGTTCGACCTCTAGTGATGATTTGCCATCTGCATTTAACTTCACGCCTCCTAGCCATGATGAAAAAATTAAAAAAGGAGACATTGACGGGGCTATAAAAATATTGGAAGCTCATATCAGTAAATTAGAGAGTGACCCGCAACACAATCAGTTTACATTGGCTCAAAACTATATTCAGTTGTCGATTGATTATAATCAAAAATATCAAACGGTAAAAAATAGTAATCAAAAACCCACCAATGTTAAAGAGATACTTAACCAGGCTAAGTGGTTAGATTTATCAATTTCAAAGGCTAAGAAAGGTATTCTGGAGTTACAAAAGGTCCCCAATGCAGAACCTCAATTAAGCATTGCATTATTCTGGCTAGCGTTTGTTCAAATTGCGAATGAAACTGGTGATATGGATGAGCTTGCCAGTATTTTGCACTCATCAATTCAGTACTCCAGCCCTAATGGCCCTGAAAATATTACTGCTGCCATGTCGAAAACTTTGCTAAGCCTGCTTTACGCGGCAAAAGAAAAGCCAGATCTTTCGATTTTTTGGGGTAAACAAGCAATTAATACTTTGCAAACAATCAAACAATCAGAAAATAATCTAAATTCTAATTTTAATGGTATGTTTGATGTTGTTTCACGCCTGTCTTATGAAGTTGTTCCTGCATTGATGTTTTATCAAGGCAGAAGTGCTGAGGCGCAACAAGTGCTGCAAATGCTTAAAGAGAGGGAACTGTACGAAAGTTTGCGCGACGCGGCAGATGATCCACGCAAGATGCGATTGAAATATACTTCAGCAGAGCAGGCTGCATTAGATAGTTACAATAAATATTTAAAACAAAATCAAGTCGCTACTAAAAATATACCGAAATCTTATGAAGATTTTTCTAAAGAAATCAAAGGCCGGCTGGCAGAGATTGATGCCGCAGTCAAAATAACCTCTTCTAAAGCCACACAAAATAATGATAGTGTGGTGGCTGAAACAACGGCTCTGCAAAAAACCATTAATAATCTAGCCATTTCAGAGCCCAAGGCTGCTGCGATTGGTATTCAGTATTTAGTCACTAAAGGTAAGCTTATTATTGTGATGAATGTGCCAAATGCTCAGCCTGTTTTCAAGGAAGTACCAATAACTTACACAAGCTTTTATCAAAATGTAGTGTTAGTCACCAAGCAGATTCAAAATCCAAAAGCTGATGCTAAATATTACTCTCCAGCTTTAAAAGAGTTATACACTTTACTAATAACCCCCATTCTGCCAGAGCTAAAAAAGTTTAAAGCCAAGACGCTTATGCTCTCGCTAGATAGCCAACTTAGGCTATTGCCATTTGCCGCCCTCATGGATTCTAATAATCATTATTTGTTAGAAAATTACACCGTTGCTATTTACAACGAAGCGGCCAACCAAGCGTTAGAAAAACCAAGTAATCCAAAATGGCGTGTTGCCGCCATGGGTTTGTCAAAATCGGTCAATGGATTAAGAGCGCTTACGGCAGTGCCAAATGAATTGGCAGGTATTTTAAAAACAAGTGGTTTAGAAGGGGATGAATATTTAGATGCCACATTTACTCGTGGACAGTTTATAGATGTAACCAAGTCAACTAATAACAAACTATACAATGTGCTGCATGTCGCCAGCCATTTTGAATTGCAACCTAGTGACCCAGGTGAATCATCACTTTATATGGGCGATGGCACAAAGTTTAGCCTGAGAGAAATGAGTGCAATCCCGCTCAACTTTAAAAACTTTGATTTAGTTACTTATTCAGCATGCCAAACCGCCGTGACTGGCAGTAATGATGGCACTGGTAAAGAAATTGAAAGCCTGAGTGCGCAAACCCAGCGCCAAGGTGCGCAAGCTGTGATGGCAACGCTTTGGAAAGTTTCTGACCAAAGCACAGCAAAACTCATGCAAGATTACTATGCAAAACGTAACCAAGGCTTAAACAAGGCAGAAGCCTTAAGGGCGGTGCAACTGGAAATGGCATCAGGAAAAGCAGGAAATGCTGACTGGAAGTCACCACATCATTGGGCGGGTTTTGTGATTTCAGGAAACTGGCGGTAGATTGCCTGACAGATGCAATAGTGAATCGTCGAATATGAGTTGTCGTAATTTTTTAAAGTAAAGGAAGTTATTAAATGCGTTCTATGTTAATTAATTTTACGGTGGGCATTGGCTTATTATTAATGACACTTGCCCTCACAGGTTGTTTAGTTGAGTCTGAAAAGGCCGTTTTGCCGATGCAGTATTCAACAGATTTAGGTTTGCAATTAGGTGACTACAGTAATTGCCTAGCGGAGAAAGATTATGCTAATTTAGCAAAAACCAACGACTGCAATTCGTTACGGTTAATTCGTGTAAAAAGTGGCGAGTTGGTTGCTATAAATAATAATAAAGGCTATTACTTAATATCACTCAAAAACATTGAAGGTAACCTCTATCTTTTCCAATTAGAAGTAATTAATGGACTTTCTGAAGATTTGAATATAATTGGTGTTACAGCGCAAGATTCAGAATCGAATCTAGCTCAACCTAAAAAAATCTTCTATGGTTTTGTACGCCATAATAAAGATGAAAATATATGGCAATACTTTTTGCCAGATGGTCGTTCATTTGATGAAAATTTAAAAACAGAACTGCGTAAAGTCACCCAATTTAAGTTTGGGGTTGATGGTAGCCTTAATATAAAGAAACCCTCAATAGAAAATCTCAGCAGGATTATGAAATTACTATCAAACAATCAAAATATATCTTTTGCTGTAGTAGGTAGAATAAGCCAAAAAAATAAATAGCGCATTGACTAAATGAAATCTGAAATGCAGTATTTAAATAAGAAACTACTAATTATATTAGCGAGTTTTTTGCTATTAGCTGGCTGCCTAGCCTCTGAAAAAAAGCTTTTCCCATATGGTGATTGGCAATTAGCAACGCCTATTAAAAGTGGTTATTACATTTATCGACAATTTAATGTTGACGAAAATGGTGAGCAATACTTGGATAAAATTGATACTAGCAGAATCACATCAAATAAAGGACAGTATAGAGTTTATGGAGGTGATGATGCCACTCAGGTAACACCAACAGATAGTGATGAAGCATATATTGATTTTTTTACTACGCATAAGAGAAATACATACATTGCCCAGAAGAATGACCCTAGATATAGGATGTTTCTTTATTCGTTACTTGATAAGACAGATGAGGATAGCTTTTCTATAGAGGATAAAAAATGTAGCGGTATCAAAGATGCATTTGTAACAAGTCTGGCTAAATCAGGTGTTATTTATGGTAAAGAAGGTAAGGGTGAAGGCGGGTATTGTTATTTTAAAGATAGACAGCAATTAGTTGATGTTTTGTTTGCTGATTTAACCACATGGAAAAGTTATGAGAGTCGCTATTATGAATATGCGAACCCCCAGCCTGTAGAGCCAAAAGCGTTAGAAAAGCCACTGCTATTTCCTTACTACCAAGGCTGTTCAAAAGACTACTCAGTGATTCCAAAGTCGTATAGTTCAGCATATGCTAAGTATTCACAACTTGCAGGAAATCATCTTGATATATTAAGTAATGTTAGTGGTATTGAGTTGGGTGTAGAGAAAATAGATAATCAATTGCAAAGCTATGCTTGGATAATGTTTAGTGAAATGTGTGCGCCACAGTATGTAATTAAGATTATTTCCATTGCCCCTGAGCATAGCAGCATTAAGCAAGCGAATATTGAACCTGATTTAGAAAAAGTTGAACTCGCATGTCAACTTGAAAGAAAAAAAGAGTATTGCGGCGACCTGGATTCAGCAATTAAAAATTACCAAACTAAAGGTTTAAAAGTACTACTTCAAGGTTATCACATGATACGTTTTAGAGATGGAAAATTAACCGAGGGAGATTTAATCACCATTATGGGTACTGAGGGTGAAGCAAAAAAGATGGTGTTGCTTAACACCAATATCAAACACTCTCAGGGCAAAGGTGCGACTAGAGTGTTATATGAATATGGTAGTTAGGAATTAAGCAATATTACAACGAGCCTGACTATATGGGAACGTGACTATTTCCTTTTCTTTCCTGACCACTGTGTTCATACCCCGTCAAATGAGTACTTGGGGTCTTAATGGTGATAAATTTTGAAATGAGAGAATTATGAATAAAAAGATTATAAGTTTAATTTATTTAGCAGCTCTTACGGGATGCGCAACTTCTGGAACAATTCAGAATAAAACAGCAGAATCCACGCATACGAGCTCAAATGTTGCAACTAACACTGGATTAACAAATGCAACACTTAGGACATTATATAAACCTAAGAACTCTATAGGGCGTGATCTAAAAGGTGTAGTAACAAAAGAAGTAATTTTAGATTACTCCGCGCAAGCTCCAAAGGTTCAGGAGTCTTCTGAAATCCAGAATCTATGTAGCAGTAGTGGATTGGTAAAAGTTACGAATAGCGAAGGAATGTCAATTGTAGATACTCAAGCTTATAGTCAAGCAGTAGCGCTAGGCAAAGAAGCCATTCAAATGCGAGCAATCTGGAAGTTTAATATTGAAGAAACTAATAAAGCTGACCAAGCGGTCCCTAGGCAACGTTACGAGCAAACTAAAGCTGCGCGAGCTCAAAAAGAGCAACGAGATCAGGATGCTGGATATGTAACAAGAACTGGGCGTTTAGATAGTAGAAAGCTATCTAAGGACATACTGCGTGGCTTGGGTTTAGAGAAAAAAGATCCAGTGGTAGAAAGGCAAAAGGCTGAGGAAAATGCATATGAGGAATTTAAGCGCGACTTGGATTACAACAGAAGTGTATTAGCTGCACAAGATCAGCAAATTTCAAGTATTGAACAAAACTACGTGAGTAAATTATCGAGTGTTTACAATAATGCCCTTAACAACTTGATTAGCATCCCAGTAAGCAGCATAGGAACAGAAACACTCAAGCAATTCAGTCGTTTCCGCACAGATAATATTTATGAGTGCATATATGCCAGAACTTCAAGCAAGGTTTCTTGGCCAAGCGAACTGGTCAATGATAGATCATTCGCGAACTCACCTTACGAAAAGTATGCAACAAGTGTGGTTATAGCTGGTGCTGATGATGCGATCAAAAAATTTAAAGCATCAACTACAAGCGCTGGAATTGAAACTGAATTTAGCTATTTATATCCCACGGATGATTTAAAACGTGTGGCCTTTAATACTCCTGCCGTTGCGAGCGTATTTAAAGCTCGATCCACACAAATTAAAGCTGAAGAACAAAGAAAATATGAGGAGCAACAAAGAAGGCTGGCAGAGGAGTCTGCTCGGCAAGCAAAGTTGAAAATTAAAAACAATAGTAGCCCAAGTGTTGATGATGTCCAAAGAGCAATTCTGAAAGCAAGTGTTGAAAAAACAAACGGTGAGCTTAAGCTATCTCACACGGTTATCACGAGTGGCTACTCCTATGACAAAATCAGCAATATTCTTGGTTACGAATTTAAATCTACCGAAATGCGGATTGCTGTTGAAAATTTAACTTGTCGTAAAGAGGGTATCAAGCAAAGATGCTCTTATGATGAAAGATACAAGGAAATCCCATTTGTTTTTGGAGCCGCAGTTGATGTTAATAGTGAGAAGCAAGTTAGAAGGAACAGCTTGTTCTACTGGACGATGGAAGGTTTAATTGCAGAAAAAGCTATTGAAGTTGCATACTACATCCCACCACCACCAAGCTCAGGGACAAATTCATCCCCAGAATGTATTCCAGATCCAAGATTTCCTGCTTGCGGAGTAAGCGCAAGTGATGCGATACAATACAGAAGACAATTGGATCAGATACATAATAACTAATGTATAAAAGTCAAATAAAGGCTATTAAATGACAGATACCAACCAAACTACTATCCCGCTCAGCAAAACCAAAATTTGGATGCTAATATTTGGCTCAATTGCTTTTGTTGCCATTGGTTTATGGATGTTGACTTTAGACACCGCCGCGCTCGCTGGGCAAACTGCCAAATATAGAAACCCTGCAATCGTGCATGGCATTGCTTATTTATGCATTGCATTTTTTGGGCTGTGTTTATTGGTTGGCATTAAAAAACTGTTTGATACCAAACCCGGCCTAGTAATTAGTGCGCAAGGGATATTAGACCATGTCAGCCACTTCTCGCCCAACCCAGTACCTTGGCGTGATATAAAAGGCTTTGATGTAGCAGAAATACACAAACAAAAAATGTTGGTGATTTACTTAGAAAATCCGCAACCCTATATTGAAAGCGCAACCGCAATGCGCAAACTAGGCTTTATTGCCAATACTAAATTGGTGGGCAGCCCGTGGGTAATTACGGCAAGCACGCTTAAAACCAGCTTTGATGCACTGCTAGCGTTATGCCAGCAATCGCTAAACCAGTACAAAAAATAAGTGCCGTAAACGCATGGGCTTAATGCACGTTTACCATTACTGTAAAATGAAATTTAAGATTGAATAAAAGGAATAAAAATGGCTGTTGCGCATTCTTTGAAAAATTTCGTTGCAACTTATTTGATGAGCCGTGAATTATCCCTAGTGGTTTTGGTCGCCGCATTTGCAGGTGCCGCCAAAGAAGCGCATGCGCTGGACTTCGGTTGCCGTGACAAGGAACAAGTATCAAGAGAACTAGAAGCAGAAAATCAAGCCCCTATCGTCAAATTCTTCATCGATGGTCGTAAACGCGGAGCAGAAACCCCTGACTGGACAGAAGTGTATTACACCACAGATATTAAAACAGGAAATGGGTATCGCCTACTACATTCAGACAATAATAAAATGTGCGTAATGGCAACAACGACCAATACTCGTTTATTTAACAATGCAACACTTGATGAAAAAGCCTATTTAGATGCCCCGGATGCAGATAAAAAAGGAACAGGGATTAATAACCTTATCTATGGTACATCAATCAATGATGGTGAAAACCCGATGTTGCGGGTTGTGGAACATGACCCTTATTGGAAGAGAGTTGATGTTATGTTGTTGTTGATTCATCCTAAAACAGGTGAAGGCGGACTTGTTGCATCAACATTGGATGGTCAATATATCAGCAAGTTTAGCAAAGGTATTCCTGCCAAGGGTCTGGATGGAGCCCCACATGGTGCTCAGTATACAAATACAGGAAAATTGCTTTTGGGTATGGATGATGCAGACCAGCAAGCTGAAAAGCCTGCTGCACAATAGCCCAGCGTAGGGTAGGTTGAGCAACGCGAACCCCATCAAAAAAACTTCATTAAAATATTAAAAATCCGCTCAACATCTTTTTATCTCCTCTGCAAGCCAGTATCCATGCGGCTTCCAGGGGTATAAAATTTCTTCGGGGGTTTTTAGCATAACTAAGTTGCGTTTAAAAAAATAATGTCATTTAATGCTCTAAACCCGCCGCCCACTGTAAATTATCAGCATCAACTTGAGGGTGAGGCGTTGGCGGCATATACGCAAACTGTTAAAGCTGCCTTGCCTCATTATTTGCAAGACCGCCAGTTGCAATTTAAATCTTGCTGGGTGAGTTGGCTAGGTTTGGTGGTTTGCCTTGCGTTTGCGCTGTGGTTTGCCGTGTTTTATTGGCAATCACGCGAAATATTATGGCTGGTGCTTGGCCTTGTATTTATAGTGTTGGTCTTTGCATTAATGGTGGAAATTTTAGTGAAGTCTAAAATTTTGACCATTTACTGGCTAAGTTTACGCAGGCTTAACCCATTTGTGCGTAACGAATATGACAACCCGCTGTTTCACCTACGCCATAGTGTTGCGCATCTGTACAAAGCGCCGCCCGTGCTGTGTTTTGAAATGAGCGCACTGTATTTAAAAATCACGCAGGCAGATAAAAAGTGTGGTGAAATCACGTTTACTTTACCTTGGGCAAAGGTTCGGCAAGTTAAGCCGTGTTTATATTTTGGGCAACCCGCTGTTGGTTTTTCTTATTACCAACCACTGGCAGAGGTTGCGCCTGCTGAAGCCAGTGCGCAAGTGCAAGCGCAACTATATAAAACACGTGTAGATGAGCTAGGCGATGGCCTTGCACAAGTGGTGATTAGCACCGCACCTTTTGCACTTAACCCAGTAGAATTTGCAAAATTAGCCGACAGTTACGCGATGTTTTCTTCTGAATACTACCCCGGATATTGTTAAATAATCTCATAATAACTTGTGACGTTATTATGCTCTCCCAAACCAAGTTGCCCGTGATAGGCTAGATATTGCGCTCAGGCGCTCACCGCCCGCAACAGCGGCGGCAGAAGATGTGCGCAGAATGTAAGCTTGCTTGATAAGGCAAAAAAATAGGGAAAAAGCAAAGTGCCGTAAACGCATGGGCTTAATGCACGTTTACCATTACTGTAAAATGAATTTTAAGATTGAATAAAAGGATTAAAAATGGCTGTTGTTGACTCTGTAAAAAATTTCGTTGCAACTTATTTGATGAGTCGTGAATTATCCCTAGTGGTTTTGGTCGCCGCATTTGCGGGTGCCGCCGTTGAGGCGCATGCGCTCGACTATGGTTGCCGTGATAAGGAACAAATCAAAAAAGAATTAATGGCCGAAAACCAAGTTCCAATTGTTAATTTCCTGATTGATGGTCGTGAACGCGGCGCAAAAAACCCTGAATGGATTGAGGTATTTTATACCGCAGATCTTAAAACAGGAAATGGATACCGCCTTCAACGTTCTGGGGGCGACAAGATGTGCGTATCTGCCTCCACAACCAATACCAAATTATTCAATAACCAGACACTTGACCAAAAAGCCTATCTTGATGCACCAGATGCGGACAAAAAGGGTGTTGGTATTAATAATCTGATCTATGGAACATCTATAAATGATGGCGAAAATCCAATGTTCCGTGTTGTTGAAACAAATCCCTATCTAAAAGCAACCGATGTTAAATATTTACTGAGCAACCCCCAAACAGGGAGAGGCTCACTTGTAGCCGCAACATTAGATGGACAATGGGTCAAGAAACATAGCAAGGGCATCCCAGCCGCTGGTGAAGATGGCGCACAACACGGCGCACGATACACCCCTGCGGCAGAAGATATGCTGGCAAAATCAGTCGCGGGTGTTGACCATGGGGCTATTTTTACACCAGCCGGACAAGAAGTTGCTGACCAACAGGCGGAAAAACCGCAATAATTTAAGTGTTTCCGCTGTTGGAGTTTAGCATGGCGCAAACACTTGCTAACCGAGTTTTTCATCTTAAAAAACACAACAAATCATTTCACCTCCTCTGTAAGCCAGTATCCATGCGGCTTTCAGGGGCGTCAAATTTTCTCGGGTTATTTGGGCAATGTAATTGATTACTAAATCAGGTGTTTTAATAGTCATCTGGCACGACAAAATACACATCCCATTTTCGCTCGTTTTCTTCCAACTCATCATCCAAATTATTGGCATCATAAAGCGTTTGAATAATACTTAACTCATCAATACCAAATTCGTTAAACCAGCTAGCCACTAAATGCGCGTCGTGAAAGCTTTCATCCCAAATATACAGTATAGCAATGTGATGGTCTGGTATATTTTGTGGGTTAATAATTGGGCATTCACCTAAGAGATTGCCGCTAGTTTGGGCATACTCATCCATTTTTGCATTAATAAAATGTAGTAAGTCGTTTAGCATCGTGGCTGGCTTTTATATTGGCTATTTATGGTTGGCGCATGGTTTCGATACAGACGTTTTTAGCCACGCTGTAAATCCAAATGCTGGCTCTGCATTGGTGCTGGTATTGGTGCCAGCTTTCAGTCACTCTTTTAATAATTTCATTCACCATGCTTTGCCACAAACATCGGGGGATTTTTTGGTCTTTGCACGCACCCATTGCAATGGTTTCTACTCGCGCCAACATGCTTTCGTGCAAGCTGTGCAAGGCTTGTGCATTGTTAAATATGTGGGTTAGTTTCATCGTTGGCCTTATGCATTTTCAACATCATGATTGTTCGATTGCGCAATTTTCTCTGCAAACCGTGCTGGCTGCCAAAGCTGCACATGGGTGGCGGTTTCTGCCCAAATCACTTCATCATCCAGCGCGGCATAATTTAAAAACATTTCAGGAATGCCCACCCGTTGGTCATGTATTGTCTCGTTTGAAACGCTGTTCAATAATCTTTCTAAAGCAGAGGGTTCACTTTTGCTTGCGCGCTCTAGTTTATTGGTCGCCAGCTTTTTTAACATATTTTCAATCGGTGTCCATGTGGTAATCGGATAAAGCAGCAAGCAACCATCAGGGTGCACAGTAATGGTAATTTGCTCGCCATTTTTAAAATGCTGGTTTGGAATGGCCACATGGAAATTGCGTAGCGAAACTTTATGCCACGCAATAATGGTGACATCATGCAATGGGGATTTAATAGTAAAAGGCGGTTGATGAATCATGGCGGTATTTGCTTAGAGTGAATAGCAAAATCATGCCAGACTTTTTGGGACAGTTAAAGCGTTAAGTTCACCTTTAGGTTGGAGGGCGAAAAGCGTTGAGTGAATATGAAGTGAATATTATTACGGTATTACCAATTGATGGTCTAATTCATCTTCTGTAACACCCAAAAGAGATTTAGCATATTTTGTATATTCTGCACCATGGAGGGCTTCGCTAGAACTTGGAACGCCTTTAGTATATTTTTCTATCAGTTGTCCATCCAGTGTTGATGCGACAAGACCACCTTTCCCTGTTTTAGGGTCAGGATTCCCTAACAAAAATTTGATATTAGTTGTTTTCAAATAGGGGTCGTGCTCAACAACACGCAACATGGGGTTTGCCCCTATTAATTGAGAATTGCCGTATATTATATTATTAACCCCGCCTTTTTTATCAGCTTCAGGAGCATCGAGGTAGGCTTTTTGGTCAAGGGTTATATTGTTGAATAATTTGGTATTGGTTGTAGAGGCAGATACGCACATCTTGTCGCCCCCAGAACGTTGAAGGCGATATCCATTGCCTGTTTTCAAATCTGCGGTATAAAATACCTCAATCCATTCAGGGTTTTTTGCGCCGCGTTCACGACCATCGATAAAGAATTTGACGAGTGTACCCTGATTTTCCGCTTCCAGCTCTCTTGATATTTGATCCTTGTCACGGCAGCCGAAATCCAGCGCGTGGGCATCATTTGCGGCAACGCCAAAAACTACGACAAGAGCCATAGTCGTAACAAGGTTTTTCAATGAAGTAACAAATATCATGTTAATTCTCGTTAATGTCTATAAAAAAATAAATCTCAAAGCTCAACCAAGGTTAATAGAATTATAAGTACATTTAGCCACTAATAAACCAAGTTTCAAACTTAATTTACAAAGTGAAAGTTAGCACTTAAAGGCTTTATGTTTTAACAAATCACGTCTTGGCTTAAATTCGTGTTGTCCCAAAGTGTTATGTTAGAGTTAAGTTTTTAAAAGGGTAACACACGTGTTTAAAGCGGCAATATTTGATATGGATGGCTTGCTGATTGATTCTGAGCGCATCATCATGCAAGCTTGTATTGCCGCAGCCAGTGAGTTTGGCATTGCGTATACACCAAGCGATTATGTTGAGCTTATTGGCAGAGCTGCGCCTGACTCCACACGTATCATGACTGCGCAATTGGGCGGGGAAGCGCAATTTAAACAAGTGATACAGCGCGTAGATGAACTGTTAAATGATGAGGCAAATCACTTCCCCCTTAAAGCAGGCGCGTTGGAAATCATTCAACATTTTCATGCGCAAAATATCCCCTGTGGTGTGGCGTCATCATCTTATCAACCAGTGATAAAACACCGCTTAAGCCAAGTGGGCATTATTCAATATTTCAATGCCATCACTAGTGGTGATGAAGTTCAACGCGGCAAACCCCACCCTGATATTTATTTGCTCGCATTAGAAAAGTTAGGCATTGCCGCAAAAGACAGCATCGCCTTTGAAGACAGCGAATTCGGTGCCCGCGCTGCCATTGCCGCAGGGCTAAATGTAGTAGTGGTGCCAGACTTAAAACAACCGAGTGAGTTTGTGATTGAAAATAGCTTTAGGGTTTTAAATTCACTGCATGATGCCAAAGCATTTATGTTGGGGATATGTTCTTGATTTGACTTAAACAGGCTTAAACGTACGCTGAAAAAATACCGCATTAGCGCGATTTTTAATTTTATACAGTTGTGCTGGTCGGTTAGAGCCTAATTTAAAATCATCAATTGGCTCTAATAAATCAGTAGAAAGTACACGTGTTCTAAAAGCACTTTTTTCTAAACTTCTCCCAAGTACAACCTCATAACTTTTTTGAAGCTCGGCCATGGTAAAGGTGTTGGGCATTAAATAGGCAGGTAGTGAGGTATATTCAACTTTATTGCGCAGCCGAGTAATCGCAGTTTCAAGAATTTCATGATGGTCAAATGCTAAGGCGTATTTCACACCACTTCCTTCTATTGTGACCCATTGTGCATCTTCCGCATTTCCACCATGTTGGAGAGGTGAGGCAAATTCAGGCGAAATTAACGCAAAATAGACATTTGTAACAGACCATCCACGTGGGTCTCGAGTACGACTTCCCCAACTACCTAGTTGCTCTAAATAGGGACTTGTGACGTTAGTTTTTTCTTTTAGTTTACGTAAAGCAGTCGCTTCTAGGTTTTCGTCTTTATCAATATCTACAAACCCGCCAACTAATCCCCATTGTGGCTGATTAGGCAACTTATCACTCGGTTTTCGTTTAATTAATAGCACTTTAAGTTGCGATTCTTGAACGCAAAAGATTACTACATCTACAAACGTAAGCGGCCTAGGGAAAGCTAAATCCTGTTGAGTAGTCATCTAAATTACACCCTTTAAAATATATTTTTATATGAATGCTTGACATTATAAATTACTTAGTGATACAGTGCAACTAACTTAGTTGTATACGACAACTAAGTTAGTTGCACAAACAAACTATTCACTTAAGAAGGAGTACAAAATGTTAGGGTTACAATTTATTAAAACCGAGCCAAGTACTTATTTAATGGCTTTTCAAAAAGGTAAAATTGTTAAAGAAGGTGCTGGTATGAGCATGCTTTACTTTGGACCAACCACTTCATTAGTTGCAGTGCCAGTCGGTAGTCGCATTCTTGATTTTATTGATCAACCAGTCACTTCAGACTTCCAAACGGTTACGGTTCAAGGGCAAGTAACTTTTAGGGTGAGTAGCCCTCAAAAGCTTGCCAATATGTTGAATTATTCTTTAAAGCAGGATGGTAAGGGTTATATTTCTACCGACCCTGAAAAGTTAAATGACCGTGTTTTTGGGGTGGTGAAGGTATTAATTCAATCTGCAGTTAAAGAGTTGACTTTAAAGCAGGCTTTGCTTGCCTCTGACAGTATTGCTAAAACAGTAGCGGATGGTTTAACCAATCAAACCGAAATTCAATCGCTTGGTTTAGAAATTTTACGTGCCTCTATTTTAGCAGTTAAACCAACGCCTGAAACTGCTAAAGCGTTAGAGGCAGAAGCACGTGAGTTAATTTTACGCAATGCAGATGAAGCAGTTTTTTCTAGACGTAATGCTGCAGTAGAGCAAGAGCGCGCTATTCGTGAAAGCGAATTAGATACTGAAGTCGCAGTAGAAGTTAAAAAACGTACCATTCGTGAAACACAAATGGATGCGGAAGCAAGTGTGCGTCAGAAGAAACACGCTTTACGTGCAGCTGATATGCAGTCAGATGTGTCAATAGAAACCAAACGTAAGGAGTTTGTTGCCATTAATGCTGAGAATATTAAAACCTTGGCAGATGCAGAAGCGCAAAAAATAAGTGCAATTACCAATGCCTTGCAAAATATTGATCCTAAATTGGTACAAGCGATTGCTGCGATTGGCATGGAGCCTAGTCAGTTAATTGCGCAAGCCTTTGCCGGATTGGCTGAAAATGCAGGGAAAATTGGTCAATTAAATGTGTCATCTGAATTATTAGAAAGCTTAATGAAGCCAAAAAGTAGAGAAAACGGTGAATTAAATGACAGTCAATACGGATAAGAAAGTAGTCTTAGTGACGCGCAAAACGCGTTTGGAAGAGTTGGTGATTCGCTTTCAAACGCTAGCGCAAGCTAGGTTTTATATTGAGCATTTAGGTCAAGACTTTCATGCCTATGAAATGGAGCACAAAACTTATTTGGATGCTAAGCAAAACGTGTTAGATAAACTTGCGCTTACTGGTCGGTTTCAAGTAATTGATAGAATGTATTTGCCAAACTTTATTTTTGGTCCTGATGATGTCGTGATTGCGCTTGGGCAGGATGGGCTTGTGGCTAACACCATGAAATATTTAAACGGGCAAGCATTGTTGGGTGTTAACCCAGATCCATACCAATATGATGGGGTATTACTTCCTTATGATGTAAAGGATATTAGCCAACAGTTAATTATTGACACCATGCTTGAAAAAAGACAATACCAAAGTGTCACCATGGCAATGGCAAAATTAACAGATGGGCAAATTTTGTATGCTGTAAATGACTTTTTTATTGGACCCAAAACCCATACTACCGCAAGGTACGAAATATATTATGGTGATGCGCACGAGACCCAATGGTCTAGTGGCATTATTGTAGCAACTGGCTTGGGTTCAACAGGCTGGATGCGCAGCATCTATATGGGTGCCAGAGCATTAGCACAAAATGAAAACATGGAAGCATATCAAAGCAGATCATGGGATAGCGAAGATCTCATGTTTGCAGTTAGAGAGCCATTTTTAAGTAAAGCGTCACAAGCAAATATAGTATATGGCACAGTAACGCAGGATAAAGCTTTAAGCTTAGAGTCACGCATGCCAGAGAATGGAGTAATATTTAGTGACGGAATAGAAGCTGATTACATGGAGTTTAACGTAGGAACCACAGCCAAAATAGGTATTGCCGATAGACAGGGAAGGTTAATTATTTAAACTTCATATTGCTTTGATAAGTAAATAAGCTAATTTAAATGTCCGCTTTTGGTAAATAGTATAGGTTGAGTATATTTAAACGTATGGCTGCTTTGTCCCCCAAATTTGCCGAAGGCATATAAATCCCCAAAGCCGCCATTCCTTGCATAATTAATTTCTATATTTCTTTTTGACTACACTTAACTTGGCTCAATAAACATATTTAAAAGTTTGTTAACAAGCGGTGCGATAATCAGAATGGAGATAAACACAATTGGCCATGCAATCGCAAATGAAGATGGCCAAATCTGAATAAATTTTGCAGTAAAGCCAAAGCGCAAACCTATTACCGTTGCGGATACAATCATGGATGTAAAAAACGACATGATTAACGCAAAGCAATATATGCGGTAACGGAATGGAATTTTTTTAGCCATGATTGTTATTCTTTCTTACCAAGGCAATCCATCGGTTTCATGGAAGAATCCGCCACTAGGCCCATTTTTGTCTAATGTGGCAAGGTGCAAGCTGGTTTTGTAACTGTCAGCAATTTCCATTGGCGCATGCTCACCGCCAAGCTCAGTTTTAACCCAGCCTGGATGTGCCGAATTCACTTTGATTTGGGTATCGCGTAACTCGTGGGCTAAATGAACCGTATACACATTCAATGCTGTCTTTGAAGCGTTATAGGCAAATGCTTTAGCAGGGTCTATTGGAGAGTTTGGCATGCTGTGCAAGGTAAGTGATGCAAGTATGCTGGACAAATTCACAATACGTCCTTCTGGGGCTTTTTTAATCAAGGGCAGTAACTGCTGTGTAAGCTCAATCACAGAAAATAGGTTAGTTTGGAATGTATTCTGTAATGCATCTTTGCTCACAGAGCTACTATTATTCTTACCCATCAATTGCTCGTGGTTGACGCCTGCATTGTTAACAAGAATATCTAACTTCCCATAATGCTTATCAAGATAAGCACATACATCGTTTGCTGATGTTGAGTCATTCGCGTCGTAGTATATTGCCTCAGCGTTTATTCCTTTTGATACTAACTCACTCGCCGCTGCTTTGCCCTTTGCCACATCACGTGCACCAATAACAACTGTCATGCCAAGTTCACCTAATTTCTTCGCTGTTTCAAAGCCGATGCCACGATTCGCCCCACTGATAAAAGCTACTTTGTTTTCAAAATTACTCATTTTTCATCTCCATAATATTGCGTTACTTAATTAATATGTACCAAACGGTAAATAAATAATAATGGGCATGATTATTTTTGTCAACACATTTATTACCAAATGGTATAATATTAATAAATAACTAGTGAGGTTACTGATGACTCTTTCAGAAAATACAAATACCGATGCTATAAAACGCCGAGGAAGACCACCTGCGTTTAACCACGATGATGCGCTAGAAAAAGCCATGCTGGCGTTTTGGATGTATGGTTACGAAGGCACGTCCATGGCTGCACTTATCGAAGCGATGAATATGAATAAACCGAGCATATATGCGGCCTTTGGTAATAAAGAAGCTTTGTTTAACAAAGTACTAGATAAATATGTTTCAGGTCCTAGTGCATTTGTGAAGGAAGCATTAGCAGAACCTACTTCTTATTTAGTTGCTAAAGCATTTCTGACTAAAGCCGTGGAGTTGCTAACCCAACATCAAAATTCGCGAGGATGCATGATAGTGCAAGGGGCTTTATCTTGTGGGCCAGAAGCAGAAATGATTCAGAAAAAACTCATCGCTTATCGTGCCAATTTAGAAGAAAGTTTTAAAAAACGCTTTGATTTAGCGAAGGATAATAAAGATTTGTCCAATGATACCAATACAACAGCACTGGCTAAATATATCGCCACCATTCATCAGGGGATTTCTGTTCAAGCTTCTAGTGGGGCAAGTAAGGATGCGTTAATGGGTGTTGTTGATCTTGCCATGAAGAACTGGCCAGGACATGCTCAAGTGTAAATGTTGCGCAATTAGACTCAAGCAATCCCCATAGCGGCCAGTCAGTAAAAGTATCTTAACGACAAATTTATAACCAAACTAGCTATTCATCTTGCGACAATAGCAATAAACAAATTGTTGAACAGTTCCAAACGGCGTGTTATGTGCTTCTTTCTCATGCGCTACCAGCAAGAAGTTTTCTCCAAACTCTGCAAGTAATGACTCTGGTTTATATCGTCTTACTGGTAAACCACTGCATTTCTCTGGACCATCTTCTGAGAATGTAGCAATGATCACATGACCATTTGGGCGAACTGAACGCATGACTTGTTCTACATAAGCTTGACGGTCATCAGGTTCAGTCAAGAAGTGAAATACTGCACGATCATGCCAGACATCATAACGACTTTCTTCTAGCTCAACTTTAGTTATATCGCCAACTATCCATTGGATAGATTCAGCATGTAGTTTTAATCGTTGTTTTGCCACATCAAGTGCTGCTGAAGAAATATCTAATACTGTTAAGTCTGAATAACCTTCTTCCATAAGATTATCCACCAGAATTGATGCGCCACCACCTACATCAATAATTGCGGAAGCTTTACTTACACCTGTATGGTGAATTAATGCCAAAGACTGATCAGCATGCTCCTGAAACCAGCTAACACTATCAGATGCTTTCGTAGTGTAAACCTGTTCCCAATGTTGTTCTTTATCCATAATTAAATTCCTTAATAACTTAACAATTTATCTGAGTGATTAATCATCGCATATAAATCTTGCATGCTTAAAATTGGACATATATCTGACCTTTCAGACTGGCGAATTTTAAGGAGATTACCACAAGCTAGAATTGAAACGTCAGCTTCTAAAAAAGAGTGTATATGCCCAGCAACATCGAACTTTTCATTTTCAAAATTTCGGCCTAAACATCCATGCCAAGCAGAAATATTGAAACCGTACCACCTTGTTTGCATTAAAAAACACCTATGCGAAAACATTCTTGACTGTTTCAGGTTCATTTGAATTGATAACGATGCCATGCTTAATGATGCTACTCCTTATCAAATATCAACATTACTCGTGATTGCAACATAACCGTTGGTCAAGTGTTTCTATTAATCTGCAATGCTCTGCTGTATCACTTTGGCAGGCAACTATTTGAGTCAACACGTCGCGCATTGCAATTAAATCCTTAATTTTGGTTTCTACTTCTATTAGGTGCGCTTCAGCTAGTTTATCAGCTTCGCTGCAAGTTTGATCTGGGTGGTCTGCAAGTTCAAGCAATGTTTTAATTTCATCAATCCCAAAACCTAACTCTCTACCTCTACGGATGAACATTAGACGTTTAGCTGCATTGTCATCATAACGTCTATAACCACTGGCAGTACGTGGTGGTTTGGGCAGTAAATTAATCTTCTCGTAATAGCGAATGGTTTCAAGATTGACTCCAGATTCTTTGCTTAATACGCCAATTGTATATTCTTCAATCATAACTTGACCCTGTAGTAACTACAGACTTTATGATACACACTCTAAGTTAGAAAGGAAGCAGGATGAGCGCAGATTGCTGTCAGCATGACCATGATCCAAATAATGGCAAAAGCCATCAAGGGGGGTATCGTAAAGTTTTGTGGATTGCTCTGGTTGTAAATTTCACGATGTTTATCGTAGAGATTGCATCAGGTGTGAAAGCCAACTCTGTATCATTGTTTGCCGACTCTTTGGACTTTCTGGGTGATTCAGCTAATTACGGTATTAGCCTGTGGGTACTGGGAATGAGTGTAGCTGTTCGTGCCAAAGCTTCTTTATTCAAGGCGTTAACCATGGGGGCATTTGGATTATGGGTAGTTGGAAATGCTATATGGAATGCAACTACAGGAGTTCTCCCAAGTGCAGAGACAATGGGGATTGTTGGTGTGTTGGCATTCGTCGCAAATCTAAGCATTGCAGGGTTACTATATACCTACCGTGAAGGTGACAGTAATATGCGTAGTGTTTGGCTTTGCACACGTAATGATGCACTAGGCAATCTTGCGGTGATTCTTGCGGCAGTCGGCGTATTTGGCACAGGTAAATCATGGCCTGATTTAATTGTTGCCTCTATTATGGCCTCGCTTGCTTTGCACGCTGCTTGGGAGGTAATTAAACACGCACGGACAGAGTTGACAAATGAATAGATGAGGATCATGTAAGTTTTAATGGCGGTTAATGGCCGACAGTACTCTCTGAAGTTGAAAACTCTGCGGCTGCTTTGCCCCCCTTAGACTCAATCATCCCCAAAGTTGACGGTCAAGTTTGGAGGGGGAAATTCCTGAATCTACCAATTTGAGACGTTCATTCCAAGTATCTAAAATTAAAAACGGGTATAACCCTGTAATCGGTTGGGATTAAACGCTAATTAGCAGCTTTATTCTTTTCTCTTCGCCGCACCGTGAATCCTAGAAGCCCTAAACCAGCCAATAACATGGCATAAGTTTCAGGTTCTGGGACAGGTGCAGCGGTCAAAAATACGCCTGAATCCGAAGTAAGCAGCACTCCTTCTGGCAAGTTAAAGGATATTCCCGCCGTGTTACCGTAGGCTACAAAAGAACCGGCGGCTGAAGTGGAGAGTTGTGAAAAGAAATCGGCTGTAAACAATACACTATCTCCTGAAATTACCCCGCTACTTAAATGAACGGGCAATGCGCCGTTCCAATGCATATTGTCCGTGGTCGTTAAGTCAACACCTCCATCTCGTGTAAAATCAACAGTAATTCCGTTGTTATAGGGAGTCAGGTTTCCTACAGAGTCTTTTTGAAATGAATTCTGAAATGTTAAATTAGTACCAAATCCACTTCCTGAAAGATAAACCCAATAACTAGCCGATCCAAATGATTCAGCCCCTCCAGTAATCGACCCTTCAAATTCGAGTGATAAAGGGATATGCGCAAAATTATTATTATCAAACAAAGCTAACGGGATTTGAAAATGGAGTACATCACGCATCTGCGCATGTGTGTAGGATTGAGAGTAATTATGCCAATAGGTATTTCCACCACTATCAAAAAATTGGATAGGTGGACTGCCTTTGGCAATCGCCTTAAGTTGCCCAGTATAGAGGCTTGCAGAAGTCGTGGCTGAGGCTATTTCATGCATATAGTAAGTAATCAGATTTTGGTGATCGTCAAAGCCCAACCTTTCAATAACCTGATTTGACTGCTGTGATAATTGGTGCTCATAAGAGTTGGAATAAATCGGGTCATTGGTGTCCAAGAAATTCCGGGGGGTATTGCCAGCCTGAACAGATAGGGCAATTCCAATCGAATCTCCAAGCTCAGCTTTTGCAGTAGTTGCGAAGCTTATTCCCAGCAAAACTGCGACACCGGTATTAAACAGAGTGCTTGTTTTCATGATTTTTCTCCTAACTAGTTGCAATCATGTTTGCGTATTGTTTTCTGCGCTTTACACTAAAACCCACCAAACCTAAACCTGCTAACAACATGGCATAAGTTTCAGGTTCTGGCACCGCTGCAACATCACCGTCACGTACGGCCCAAGCATATAAGTTATTGACATTTATAGTCACGCCTTGATAGCCGATGCTGGGCGCAAAGTACCAATTCAAAATAGTATCTGGTTCATATGCGGTCCCAGACCAGTATGTGTGAGGCTGCAGATTTTTCACTAGGCCGACATCATTCTGACCGTAGCTAGAGAGATCCACCCCATTTAAAGTGCCATTTCCGAAGATCCCCCAGTCTGGCTGTATGATACCGCTAGGACTATATTGACCCTTCAACCCAAGGTTCACGTAGTACATATAGGCTAGCTCGCTATTAGGGCTGCTGATGTTATAGCCAAAATCAGCGCTACCGTCATTGGATGAGTTATAATTCCAGCTAATACTGTTGACCGGGGAGTGGCTTGCAAGTCGCCAATCATCATAACCGCCGTAAGACAGATTTCCAGCCCAAGCAGCGGCGTCATTCCAGTACATCAAGCCATCGACGTCATAGCCACTTGTCTTGGCATAGTTGGCATCCTGCAACCAAGTGATGTTGAGTACGTCGTCATAGAGCAGGCCACCACCACGGTCATTCAAGGCAGCTTGTGCCGTACCTGCATAGATAATTACCGAAACGCCTAGTGCAATAACTGCGAAAAGTTTCTTAAACATTATTTACTCCTTATTTCATTTAGCTACATTTAGCTTTTGTATATATTCTAGATTTAAAAATAAAGTTTTCCATCATCCATTTAGATGATACGAAGCAGATATTCGTTAACCCATTCGGACTAATGCCATTGCATGGTTAATAAAATAGTACTGATTTTTATCATTGATACGGCTTCGTAAAAGAATCCAGTTCCGGCATGCGATGAATCACGCTGACCAGTTCGGCCTGCCGTGTGGTGCCAGTTTTCTGGAACAACGACTTAATCTGGCTTTTCACTGTATTCACTGATACACCAGATTTTTCCGCTATTTCATCCGCAGTTTGCCCGTTCACCATTTGCACTGCCACTCTTGCCTCGGCAGGCGTCAGGTCAAATGTTTCTGCCACAATAAATGGGTCGAGGTTTGAATTAACTGTTGGGTCATGCAGCAACACCAATGCTAGCGGTGTTGCACCAAATGCCCCCATGACTTTTTGCGGACGAACAGCCATAAAGTAAGCCCCGACAAAACTGTTCTGATGCCGTTTTTGAAGGCGTAAAAAAACTTTGTCTGATTGTGTGTCTTGATCAGGTTTGTCATGTAAATTCAACTGACGAATGGCGAGCATGAGGCTTTTGTCGTCTGTCGCATCAATGCAACCCAGCAAACCATCTCTCTCAATGATGCATTCCGTTTCTTGTAGCATGGCATTTGCCGCCTGATTTCGTAACCAGATACCTCGTGTATCATCGACCAATAACACTGGGTAGCGAAGCTGATTGATCAAGTACTTGGCGAGATCTGCTTCTGCGTAAGTGGTGCGTAAATGTAGATGAATATCCATGGCTTTGATGAGGTGCTGTTTGATTTGACCTAACACCTCAATTTCTTCAACATTCAGCGGTGTTTTACCTACCGCCCGTATCGCTCCCATCAGCACCAGATATTCGTTATTGTCCATGAGCTTGGTGCCTGTCATGTAACGGGCGCCATGGGGAATCAAGAATTCCTGATAAAAAGGGCTTGTGGCCACAAAGTGATCATCGAAATGTTCATGGCAGTGCATCCATCCTTCCATATCCAGTTTGAGTGATGGCGGAACGCGAGGGTTGATGGAGTGATAGTGCCTGAGATAATCAAGCACCATTTCCGGCTTTCTTGATCCAATACCGCCCTCTAGGCTGAATAATAAACTGCCGTTCTTTTTGCTGATGCCGATGATTTGGGTGCCCCACAAATCCAGATGGTCTGAAACCGCATCCAGCGCTGGCATCCAATCAATTTTGCCAGATGCTGCGGTATAGATTTGCGCTATCATTTGATCATATTGTGATGCTTGCATTTTGCCTCCCTAAGCTAAGAATGGATAATTGGGCAATATATTTTGCATGAGTGAATCTGTCAGGATGCATTCCACTTTCATGCATCAGGTCAATCAACTTAGTTAGCTGGCTACGTCGACAACTTGTTGCCGAAATCACTGGCTGATTGACCTGAATCTATTATCACCATTCAAACTCTCACTATGTTATTTTATGGAATACTCACCATTCCAATCCACGTTATAGCTGGTTTTCGATGTAAAGTAGCCGCTATATTTGCCCTTACCTTGAATGCCGTTGTATTTCCCTGTTCCAGCCACATACTCCCATGTACCTTTGAAACTAGTTTGCGGCGTGCCATCGGCTGCTAGCACAGTCGCTACTTCACCTTTCCATAATGCTGTAGTCGAGTTGCCATCTTTACTCATGGTGTAATAGCCACTATGCGGCCCATTGCCTTGAAACAACTGGCCGATTTCCCGATTAGTCACATCTGCCCCATTCATATAGTCGGTGCTTCCGGTGTTTTTATTACTCCCTGTTAACTCGCCAAATACCAGCATGTGCCCATCCGCTGACGGAGCAAGTGATGCATCTTGTTTACTGTAATTCAATGCCGCAGATCCTGAAATATTTCCGCCCTCAGCAAGCGCTTGATTGCTTGAAAATGCGAAAACTGACAAAACGACCAATGATAAGATGTTGTTTGAAGCTGTTTTCATGATGATTCTCCTCTTGTTAAAAAATGTTAAAAATTACGCTAGCCACGCATCGCCGCCCAAATAATTCCCGGAACCCTTGCCCAACTGGCCTTTTCCTCCATCTCCACAATGCGCCGCGTGGTGATTTGCGCTGTTTTATGACTGGGAAACCAGCCTGGTTTTGGAAACACCGTTAATGGTGCACGAATGACAACTTTTTCGATGCTTTCCAGCATGGCGGTGTTGTGTACAAAACCAGTACCACTTTGAATGTTCTCCAAAGTGCTTCCTGGGTACGCGCCCCAGGGTGGCGATGCGTGTACAAATGAAAGCCCTGGGAATGTGTTGACTGCAACTGTGCCATATTCGAGCTTACAGATTGCTTGCTCAAAAGCAGCTTTAACAACAGGGTCTTTAAGTGATTTTGGGTGTACGATGATGGTGGCATTGAGCGTGCCCCACAGTTTGCTGTTGCAAAATTCCACCGCTTTTTCTAGAAATTCTATTGGGTTCTGGCTACCTACCAGCACTTCAGAAAGTACCGAGCAAAATGGCTCTTCGTGGAACAGTATTTCGTTTTCATCTTGCGCATCAAGCCCAGAAATGAAAGTCCATGGCAATGCGCCTGATTGCGGTTTGCCCACACGAATGACGTTTGTACGACCTTGCGTCAGTGCTTGCCAGCGATCTTGCGCGCCTGGGTAATAAGCTTGCCGAGGCTCAACAGATTCACATATTCTCTGAATGGCACGCATAAATTGATTACTGCCAGCCCAGCCTTTGGGCATCACCATCATTTTGGCGGCGTTACAGAAGAATGAAGCATTCATGGTCATGACCGCTGCTACCGCCTCGGCTTGAAAGGCGATTTCTTTCTCGCTATAAGGGCCAGGCACCACAATCACAGGTGAAACATTGCCTAGTTCTGAAGTGATTGTCTTTTTAAGTAACGGCTCTTTACGTTCTTTTCTTTCTTGCTGTTCAGTTCCTGGTGGCCCCCACACAATTTGGTCATGGGTTTTATCCGAACCAGTCAGATGCACTTCATCAATGTCTGGGTGATAAACTAGATGCCGACCAACTTCAACACCCCCATAAACCACTGCAAAATAATGGCGATTAATAGCTTCCTTAAAGGCTTCTTCAAGAAATGGGCCTAGATAAGCATTCACGGGGTTCATCTTTAGCAGGCATACTTTGCCCTCATTAAACATTTTGGTGAGCACATCCATCACCCCGATGGCGCCAATATTGCCTGCTCCCAGCACCAAAACAACCTTGCCTTGATGCGCTGGCTTTTTATAAAAGCTTGCGCGGTCTGTTTCCAAGCTCTTTTCAGTCACTTGCGGTTGCATGTAAACATCTACCGTGACCTCTTTAAACAACATGCCATCAATGGCGTTGTTAGGAAAAACATTTACCGCCAAATTTCCCGCAACCGTTTTGGTCACCTTGCCAATTGGCGTGTTACCTTTACTTTTAATTGCTCGCAATGATTCGATAATCAGGCGTAACTGGCGTACGCTGCCCCAAGGATTTGTCGCCCATTCTTCTGCCTCAGCAGGCGAGCCAATGGTGATACCTTTAGCTTTGCAACCTGCTTGCACGCTACGTTCGGCAACCTGCAACAAACCGCGTTGCATAGATCCGGCAAGCTCAATACGTTGATCTATAGTCAAGTTGGCAAAGTTATTTGCCGAAGCCTTAAGCTTTGCCACCGTTTGACTAATGTAGCTTTGACTAGACTCAGCCGGTGCTTTAACAACGGCATCGGAGTTATAACTTGAATAACTATTGAATTGATAGTTTGCTGTTTTCATGTCTATTTATCCTTAAAATGCAAATTAAAATTGGCCAATTGAAGTTGCAATTGCAGAATAATCCGGTACGTATTGCGTGAAAAGTAACTAACTGTTACATTGATGTTAAAAGTTACCTGTTACAGTCCACAGTAAGAGAATGGTCATCAACATGGATGCTTTAATACAAAAGACTGAAGCACCTGCACAGACACTGGTATATGCGTGTTTGAATAAAATTTTATCCAGCGCTCCTTTTGATAAATCCCCCCGCCAGCAAGAGTTACTGCGTTATTTAGTGAAAGAAACCCTCGCGGGTAAATCCGAACGCCTAAAAGGCTATACTCTTGGGGTGGAAATTTTTGGCCGAAGTTCAGATTTCGACCCGGCCACTGATGCAATTGTGCGAGTGGAAGTGGGCAGGCTCAGAACTAAGTTAAGAGAATATTACGAAGAATCGGGTAAAAATGATGAAGTGACATTTGCGCTTCCAAAAGGGAGTTATGCCATTAACATTACCTTGCAGGAACACTCACAGATAAATAAGCCCCTTGAGTTTGTTGCTCCCAGACAAGTAAGCGAGCTTTTTGCTGAAGAAATTACATTAGCAGTCCTTCCTTTTTCTAACTTGTCTGCCAATCCTGATCAAGAGTATTTTATCGATGGTATTGTTGATAACCTGATTTTTGAGCTTTCACAATTGTCTGGTCTATTGGTGATCTCCAGACAATCCACTTTCCGTTACCGCAATTCTGATAAATCTGCACAAGAGATTGGAATCTTACTTGGTGTGAGGTATTTACTGGAAGGCAATGTTCAGCTTTCGGGAAAGCGTGTCCGAGTAACTGTAAAACTAATAGACACTGCAACAGAATTAAGTGTTTGGGCAAATCGCTTTGAAGGCAATCTAGAGGAGATTTTTGCCTTACAAGACGAGATTACCCTGAATATTGTTAAGCAGTTGCAAATTAAGCTCTCACCAGCCGAAGCTCAGTTGTTTGGTCATGAAGGCACCGAGAGTATTGAAGCACATGATGCCTTGTTGCGTGGTATGGCGTGCCACTGGAAATATGCCCCAAAATTTGTTGCAGAGGCGCGCATGCATTTTACAAAAGCCGTCGAATTAGATCCCAACTATGCTTCCGCCCATGCGTGGCTTGCAAGAACATTATTATTTTTATGGGTGATGCGTTGGGATTCGGATGTAAATCTTCATCACCAGGCACTTGCCCATGCAAAAAAAGCGGCTGAGATCAATATCAATTTGCCTTATGTTCAATCTATCCTAGGATGGGCACATCTATGGCATCGACATAAAGATGAATCTATCAGCGCATGCAGACAGGCGGTTGCCATAGACCCGAATAATTTCGAGGCTTATATCTTCTTATCCATGACCTTGTCTAGCGCTGGTTATGGTGAAGAAGCGTTGTATTACATTGAAAAGGCGCAGCGCATGAACCCGCACTCATCCCCTTTCTATGAATTTACATTGGGATTAGCACATTTCGTTTTGATGAATTACGACAAAGCGATTGCTGCCTTCAAGCGCGGGTGCGCGATGAATGGGACATTTCCACCAAACTTTATGTACCTTGCCTCCACTTACGCACTAGTTGGAATGGAAAAGGAAATGATTGAAGCACGTGAAGCTTATTATTCTATTTTGGGTGGAGATAAATCCAAAATAATTGAGCCGCCATGGACAAATGACACACACCGTAAAATATATATAGATACTATGAAAATAGTAGGGATTGATTTGACAACTGATAGCATAATTATCCAGTAGGATTAGTGCACAATTAATGCTAAACAGTCGAATTATAGGGTTATCCTTACATCAGTGGTAATAAACTCAGAATAGAGTTCATCGATTGACCGCTTTAAGCCAATAGTAGTAGAAGAGTTGTAAATCTTGTATGACCGCTTTGTCCCCCAAATTAGCCGTAGAATAAATCAATAATTTCATACTTCATTTTTCAAAACGCTTCAAATATAGTAGTCATAGTCTATACTTGTTTCAAACATATCTGATATTTTCAATAATCTAATAATTTAGTTTTTTGCAATGTGCAGCAACTTTCAACCCATAAAACCAGAACATAACCCTTGGGTCAATCAGCACTTCGGCTGTGACTTGCCTAATGCGCCATGGCAAGCAGAAACTTACCCCACTTACCCAGCACCTTTCATCTATCTAGAGAATGGCCAACCCAAATGTGAATTAGCGCAATTTGGTTTAGTGCCGCACTGGGCTGCCGATAAGAAGAAGTTTGGTTTGCGTACTTACAACGCGAGAAGTGAAACTGTTGCTGAGAAGCCAAGTTATCGTTCAGCTTGGAAGGAACGTCGCTTTGGCTTAGCTATCATGGAAAGCTTTTATGAGCCCAACTGGGAAACCGGTAAGGCCATTCGCTGGCGCATAAAACGTACTGATTCTGAACCTGTAGCTGTGGCCTCAATCTGGGAGCGTTTTATTGATAAAGAAACGGGTGAGATTATCTTCTCTTTTTCCATGCTAACGATTAATGCTGATGGTCATCCCGTGATGCAGCATTTTCATAAACCAGAAGATGAAAAACGTTCTATCGTCGTGCTAAACGAATCACAATATCTTCCATGGTTAAATGCTGATCAGCGTACTGCTAAAGAATTGCTACATTTAAGCCCTAGTGGTTTTTTGGTTAGTGAGTCTGCGCCAAGGTAAGCCGATTTAAATTATATGTAAATTTAAGCTTATCTAATCATTGTTGTTTTATATTGCAAAATCCACTCAGCCAACTCATCCTCTCGTGCAAACAAATAAGGGGTTGGCACATTAAGTATTTGTGCTAAGCGCTCTGCAGTTTGATAGTCTGGATAATGCTTACCGCGCTCGTATTGATTTACTCTGGCACTCGAACTAGATTCATCAATTTTTGCGGCAATACCAAGTTTTGCTTGCGAAATGCCAAGTTTAAGCCGCGCCTCTTTTAAACGTTTAGAAAAAACGGGCAGCTCTTTTTTTATCAATTTATCTGAGTTTGCAGTCACGCTAAGATTTTCTTAGTTTTTTGCTTGACTTGAAACTAAGGATTCCTTAGTATTTGATTCGGCAAGCAATTGCCCAAATAATTAAAGAAAACAAAAAAGGGGTAATTATGCTGCAACGAGGACGCATTCTGCGTGACACATCCACTGGCACGGGCTTAATTTCAGCAAATGGTCAACAATATGAGTTTAAGTTAGAAGGCATGTGGAAGTCGGACATTAGCCCTCAGGCAAATATGGTTGTGGAATTTGAACTAGATGATGCAGGTAAAGTTATAAGTGTCAAAAGTGTCAGTGAGTCTGATTTAGCTAAAGAGCAGGCTGAAAAAGCCATGCTAGCCGTCAAAGAAAAGGGTGGTGCAGTGTTGGATGGCATGGTTGCTAAAGTTGGTATGCCAGTACTCATTGCAACAGGTATCGTTGCCATTTCATGGTTCTTTCTCAGCGCAATTACTGTGCAGGCTGCCCAAGCAGTGGCATTTAAAATCCCATTTTGGAATATTTTGAGTATCGCAAATAATGGTGCGGCTGGCTTAACCTCATTGCAAGGCGGCGGGAGCGGTAGTGCGGGCATTTATGGATTATTTGCCATATTTGCTTTAGCTGGCCCATTTCTTTCACAATTTTGGAAAGATCCAAAAGCGTACTTAGGCTACTGCCTACCCTTGGTATTGATGCTAGTTGTCGCATTTTCAGTTTATTACAACTTACAAGAAAGCTTGGAAGCTACGCAGAATTTACGATCAGCTTATGGTGGATATAATAAATACTCGCAAGAAATGGCCAGCGCGATGCTAAATTCAGTAATGCAAGCTCTGCACATTGGACTAGGTGCCTATGTTGCAATAATTGCAAGTAGCTATCTTGCATTTGTGGGGATAAAAAAATTCTTGGCTGCAAAAGCATAAGGGAACATTCAACCGCAATATCAATATCATCTTGCAGAAAATTTTCATGAAAAACACTAAAAACACACGACTCATCATTTGCTCACTTGCTTTAATCGCTGGATTTTCTGGATGCTCAAAAAACGATGAAAACAGCACAAACAAGGAAGCTGAGAAAAATGCAGTACCGAACTTGACAGATGCATTATCACAAAAGAATCAGGCGCAAGTTGCAGTTTCGGTCTTACCAAAAGGGGATACCAAAATTCCTCTAGAACAATATACAGAGTTAAGTGATGGTAATGATGTGATGTATGCTTATTATGCTCTCAATGCAAAACCCATTGACTATGAAGCCTTCCTCAGCAGTTATACCAGAACTCGTACTATCGTAGATTTTGCAAGCATTAACAATGAAAAAGACGAATTCGAAGAATATAGAAAAATAAAAGATGCTTTTAAAAAGCAAGATCAATTAAAGGTGTTGATTCCTAAAATTGATCAAAAAGTAGAAGCGGCGAAAAATGATCGTTATAAAAAGATATTAATGCTACCAAATTTACAACCTTATGATTTTAATACAAAAACATTCAGTGATAAGAGTTTTACTAGTGAATCTAGTTTAAGAATAGGGAATAATTTTAGTAACAATATTACTTTAACAAATGCCGAAAATTTTAAAGATTTTAAAGTAGAAGACGAGTCGAAAGCCAGAGAAATTGAAACTGGTCGCAGTGCCGGAAAATTACAGATGATGGTTTATATATATTTGCAAGATGCTGGTAGTGATTCAAATCAAACACGTACAGTCAAAGCGCAAGTGATGAAAGTTTCACTGCAAAATAAAGAAGGCGTTGAGCTGTATTCACAGTAGTCAGCTAATAAGCTTGCTTAAATTATTTAACTCAGGAAGCACAACCCGCAAAGTTCAAATTAAGGAAGAAAAATGAAACTATCAGTCACAATCGCTTTATTGACTTCATTTGTTTTTAGCAGTGCATGTTTAGCAAAAGAAAAGATTATCAAGGACCCTGTTGGTAATAGCTGTAAAGCATCAGAGTTAGCCGTGATAACAACAGTATCTGAACCAAAACTAGCGACCGCATTCCAGGCCAGCACAGGCGCTACTCAAATGGAAGCCTACCAAAAGAATAAAAAAGCATTATTTGTATTTGTACAGTTTGACATCGGCGGAGAGTTTCCTGTTGAATACAAGGAAGCTAAAAAACTGAAACTAAAAAAAGGCGATAAAAAATACTGCACCACTACCGTGGCCGCAACAATGGAAACAGAAGAGATCGATGTTGATATTTAGCGCTATATATCAATTCACTTTTCTAAAAATAACCAGCTCAATCATTTACCCTATACCTAATCATGAAAAAACAACTATTTAAATTGATTATTGCCTGTTCGCTCGCTATTCCTTTATTGGCATTATCTGAAACTAACAGCATTAGTTTAGGAGATTTATTTAAGAAAGTTACCCAGAGCCCTGTAGCGCAACCAGCAGAAGATGCAAAATTGGGAGAAAATGGATTTAAGTCACCTGATGAAGTTAAGCGTTTTTTGCAAGGCTTAGGCTGGTTTAAGGGTGAAGTAATTGATGTTATAGATAGTCCAGCTTTTGAAGGCTTTTATACCCTAATAGCGAAAGGTTCTGATGATGTTTGGTGGCCTAATGGGATGCATTTTTCAAAAACAGACAATTTTGTTATTGGTTCAGATAGTAACTTCAAAAACGCACATCAAAAAATACTTTACGAAGTCGCAAATCAGAAACTAATCCCGTCGACACAGAGTTATGAAACTTTTGTTAAAACAAGAATGTTACCAAAAATCAATCATGGCCTATTTATAAAAATTACATACAATTCAATTGAACCGAAAGCCTATGTAATAAGTGCTGCGGATTGCCCATTTTGTCGGAAGCTAGAAAAGAATCTATATAAAGCGAAAGTTAGTCATTATGTATTGCCCGATTACAGTATGACCAATACGGATACGCAGTTGGGACGTGCTAGAGATATTCAAATAGTGTGTGGTGGTGAAAAGCCTTGGATTGATAAAATGGTAAATAACATCCCATTCAAAAATTTAGAGGCATGTACTGAAAAATATGACTACTACCTGGCAAAAGATGAAATTCATCATGTACTTAGGACAGCAAAATTAATGAGGGGATTTCCAACAACAATTTTATTCACAGAAAGTGAATCTGCCGCCTTCTCAGGTTATTGTGATGCAATTCCAAAGTTAATTAATAAAACTAATTTAGGACAAACAGCAAATCTAAACGATTGCAAATAACAATTCCATTTATATAAAAGCATCCCTAAAACACGCAGCTTTAGAGTCAATTTTCAATACGGTAAAATGCTTGCAAAGATAAATTTCAAATATTGAAAATTACCCATATATATCAATTACATATTTAAAAAAAATCTTAATTATTAAAAATTAAAGTCAACCCAGGAGTAGACTTTAATTTTTAATAATTCTGGTTATTGAACACTAAAAGTAAGTTAACTTTTTAAAAATTTTGCTCTCGTTTAGTCAGCTAATATTGAAAGTAAGCTACTAACTATTGCTTGAATTAAATGATTAATGTTGTTTCTTCCGTTTTCTGAAGTCCCATGGCGCGATGACTTCAGCATCTAGCCATAAACCTACCGCATTGTTTTGCGCATACTCTTCAGCTTGATGATAAGCTAGGCGATCTTCCACAACCAATTCTTTTTGGTATTTCCGATAAAACCAAGCCATGCCACGATGGACTTGTTCTAGATTGACATCAACGCCGTTAACGAGCACTTTGCCAACTACCCGACCATAATGATCCTGCTTGTGCCAATCAATATCCACATATCTACCGTAAACCATGTCAGATAAATCATACAGCAACATCCATACAATAATAACTGCATTAAATAAATCAATCCGTTAGCTGATAAAAACGTATGGGAAGATAACTAGTGGCTGAAATAAGCTAATTAGGTGGTTATATGAAACCAGCTTTTGGTTACGATTATTAGTGATTTTGCTTTGGCTCGAACCCTTGAACTATTCCACCTAATACACCGACCATCGTTTCCATGCCACGCGTCATTAAATCAATTTGTGCTTGATTTGGTTCCTCAGAGTAAGCCATCTGTAGCGTTTCATCTAATGGCAAAGCGCCGTGTACAGACTCATAATGCGCAATATTAATGGCTAGTAATCGCGCACATTCAGCCAACTCTTCTTTAGAAGCAAAGCTTGCAAGCTGATCTGCTAGTTTTAAGTATTGTTGAAATCGGTTCAAATCTGGCATGTAACAAGCTTTTAAAAGTAATAATTGTTTATACTAAGCTTTCCCACCACCTGTATTAAATTAACTGCTTTTATCGTTGTTAGCGATTAGCTTCAAAATATTGATCCATAAACATTGTTGCACAATAAGCACACACTAAGCTTAAGCCTATTGCCCCAAACATGAAATAGACCAATCCACCAGACTGCCAAACCATTGGTGACAACATCACTATGAGTGAGAATATTGCAAGAAATACTGGAATTAAAGGTAATGATCGGTAAATTCTAGTTTTTGTTTTTGAATTTTCAGACATGTTGTTCCTAGTTTTTGGTAAATTACCAACCTGCCTTAGCAAAGGCATCCTGTAATACATTTACGTTGATTTGCGTGACAATATCATCATTACCACCAACGACTAAATCTGGTCCATAAGAAGTTACTGTGTAAGTTAAAATATTCCCTGCTGTTGCATTGCTTACTGAGGCGATATTTCTTGCGTATACATAATTATTACCCCAAGGATCTAATGTCGTACTAGCGGGCAGGGCAGGTAAGGCCGCAGCTATTGGATAGATAAAAGCTCCTGGTGCTCCTGCTCTATTTCTGACTGCATCAGCGATGATGCTATTTTTAATATTAGACAAATCTTCACTAATAGAAGCGCGATAATCCCCAATTGTGCCATGTGTAGTAAGTCCGGCAAGTAAATCCGGAGCGGACAATGGCAACAAAATATCATCAAATGGGTTAGCTACTGCATCAGAATAATCTTTAATGACAAACTTACTGTCATTATTGGTGTTTTCAATTTCATCTGCTCCTGCTGGAGCAGCTTTTTGTATCCCGTCTCTATCGAATGCACCTGCACCATCAGCACCATGCGACATAACCACTACAACAACTGAACATGGATTATAGTTGCCACCGACAGGTGTGCAGTTATTTGTTTGATTGGCTCCGGCAGCCGGAGGTAATACGGCAGGAGTTCCTGAATGAGTTGATATTGCCCCCTTTAAGCCAGCAATAGTTTCTGAAGTGGTATTGGTCGCATTCAAAGTGACCTGATACGTGAAACGGTTGTAATACCCATCTGTTCCATTTTCATCAGATAAAGATAAGCTAGCCCATGGCACTATTCCAGTTGCAACTTGACCGTTGATGGTCGCGCCTGTGCAAGTCCCGGGTGTAGCGGCCTCCAATCCATAACCTGCTGCTCCAAGGGCTAAATTTGAAACAGCAGGGCACGGTAATCGATTGTTTCTTGCAATAAAGCTAATTAAAGCGAGTTTGATTGCTTCCTGTTTTTGTTTTGTGCTTGTAATTCTTGCCTGTGCTATCTGAGTTGAACCAGCCCCAAAAATTGCACCCATCAAAAGCCCCATGATGACAAGCACCACAGATAACTCAATCAATGTGAAACCTTTTTGTCTAACTCTCATATTACTCAATAGTGATGGCGAAACTTGACAAATCATATAGCATTTTTAAAGTAACTAGAAATAATCTTTAAAATTTGCACGAATTAATAAATATTGATATTTGGTGATTATAAACATAATTATTGTTACAATAATTATATGGACACACCAAACTCTAAAGTGAGCAAAATAGCTCCCCGTAAAAATAAACCCGGCGCTGGCCGTAAGGTAGGCACTGGTAAGTTCGGTGAGCCAACCTCTGTGATTCGCATACCGACGAGTTTAGAATCTAACGTCAAAGATTTCCTAACCGCCTATCAACAAAAGACCAAGCAGACTAGCTATGGCGAAGACATAGAAATCATCCTACCCGCCATCGACCCTCCCAAAGTCTTTCTGAATCTGTACTCTAGCCAAGTCCCTGCTGGCTTTCCCTCACCTGCTGATGATCATGTCGAGAAACGATTAGACCTCAATGAGTTTTTTCAAACGGATAAACCTTACGTATTTCTGGCTCGCGTGGGTGGTAACTCCCTCTTAGACCTCGGGATTATCAAAGGCGATATTGCCATTGTGGATCGTTCCCTTCCCGTCCGAGTCGGTCAGCCCGTCATGGTAAGAATTAATGAAGAATTCACCATGAAAATCTTTTCCGTCACTAAGCAAAACAAACCCTTGTTACTCAAAGCTAATGAGGGTGACCCGACTATTGAAAACATCCTGATTACCGATGACATGGACTTTGAGATATGGGGTGTGATTACCGGTGCAGTGCATAAGTTTTAGTCATGCGTCACATTGCCTTAATTGACGTTAACAACTTCTATGTGAGTTGTGAACGGGTATTCAATCCCAAACTGATCAATCGACCCGTCGTTGTTCTGAGCAACAATGATGGTTGTGCAGTGGCTCGTAGTAATGAGGTCAAAGCACTCGGTATTGGCATGGGTGCGCCATGGTTTAAGTTTAAAGACCTCGCTAAACAACATGGCATTGTGGCATTCTCCAGTAATTATGCTTTGTATGCCGATATGAGTAATCGGGTCATGGAGATTCTTAGAGACTTTAGCCCAGACCAAGAAATCTACTCTATTGATGAAAGCTTTTTAGACCTCACTGGCTTTGCCAAACGTGATCTTATCCAATATGGACAAGATATGCGGAGTCGCATTCTGCGATGGACGGGGCTCCCGGTCTGTGTCGGCATTGGTGCTACCAAGACATTAGCGAAACTGGCTAACCATTGTGCTAAAAAGCGACCAGTGTATGAAGGTGTATGCAACTTCAACACCATGCCCCAACAAGAGTTGAATCAACTGCTTGGTGAGATTGCTGTGGGAGAAGTGTGGGGTATTGGCAGACAACTCGCCCCTAAGCTAGAAGCCATGGGGATTCAGACCGTGCGCGATTTAAAACAAGCCAACCATCAACACTTACGGCAACAGTTTAGCGTGGTGATGCAAAAAACCATTCGTGAACTCAATGGTGAAGTATGTATTGAAATGGAAGAGCTCGCCCCTGCTAAGAAGCAAATCGTGAGTTCGCGTAGCTTTGGTCATCAGGTCACCGACTACCAAAGCTTAGCAGAATCCATCACACTGTATATAAGCCGTGCAGCGGAGAAACTACGCAAACAACAGTCCTATGCAGGTTCAGTGTATGTGTATATCCGCACTTCACCCTTTAAAGAAAAAGAACCCTTTTACAGTAATGGCATGACCATCCCACTCCCCACGGCTACGGATGATACGAGACTACTGGTGAACGTTGCCTTATGGGGGCTAAAGCAACTGTTTAAGCCACACTATAACTACGCTAAAGCTGGGGTGATGCTGAGTGAACTGGTGCCAGTGCAAGGCATACAAACCGACCTATTCTCATCCGTACAAGTGAACCCTAAATCCAGCAAACTCATGACCACCTTAGACCAGATTAATCAGAAAATGGGCAAAGAGTCCATCAAGCTAGCCAGTGAAGGTTTTAAGCGACCTTGGAAAATGAAACAAGAAAACAAGAGCCCTTGCTATACGACGAAGTGGGAAGATTTGGTGGTGGTTGGCTGAGACTAACGCATATTAGAAATTACTTTATTTATACCTACCCCATTTACTACTAGTTACTCAAATTGGGTAGGTATAAATAAATTAAATTAAAGTGACTAAAATACAACAAAAATACATTTTTATCACAAAATTTACTTTAGCTACTTAAAATATTAGCAAAATACAAATAATTATATTTACATTATTTAAATATGTGATATAGTAAGTATAGTTAATTGAAATTTTAAATTAACTGAATAAAGAAAATTTATGTTAACCACTGAATAAGTGGGTTAGAAGTAGTAAAGTAGTGTGAAGTTAACCACCGAATAAGTGGGTTAGAAGTAGTAAAGTAGTGTGAAGTTAACCACCGAATAAGTGGGTTAGAAGTAGTAAAGTAGTGTGAAGTTAACCACCGAATAAGTGGGTTAGAAAAAAATGAGTTTTACTCATTTTTTTAAAAGGCCGATAATTAAAAACTATCGGCCTTTTTTTACTTATAAACAAACCTTCTGCTCATAATAAAAAGTTAACTCAATAAAAAAGGACGCATTAGCGTCCTAGTTTCAGGCTAACTGTAATTTAGTTCACTTTGTCTTTAAGCGTTTTACCTGCTTTAAATACAGGTGCATTTTTAGCTGCGATTTGGATTTCTTTACCTGTAGATGGATTACGGCCTGTGCGTGCTGGTTTCTTGTTCACTTGAAATGTGCCAAAGCCGACTAAGGCAACATTGTCACCCGCCTTTAAGCGGTCACCAATGGTGGTAATAAATGCTTCTAGTACACGACCAGCATCCGCTTGTGTGACCCCTGATAATGCAGCTAGGTTGGCAATTAATTCTGATTTGTTCATGAGTTTCCTTTGATAAATTTAGTTGTTATACGGGTATTGCGAAATTTTGTGTGAGTACAATAATGTACATACTGTTGCGCGTCAATACAACTTAACAAATAAGACATTCACGATGTAGCTCCAGTAATTTTTCTTTAAGTTCTGCCTGGATGTTTTTGCAACTCAAGCCTTTTTCTTGATCTGTCAAAATTAAGTGATGGCGATGACTTTCTGGCCACTCATCCACCTCATAGCCTGAGAATAAATCATCAATTGCTAACCACTTTTTAAAACCAGTTCTGCTTGCATGACATTCTATTTGTTCAAATCTGTTCATGTTGCCACCATAGGAGTTTTGGTACATTTGGTGGTTCATTTGGCTGTGCCAAGTCGCTCCAATCACACGTTCTTTAAGTTTCAATGGCATTTTACTAAGTGTGCGGTCATAGCCAAGCACGCGTACCCAGCTCGTTGAAAGCACAATCTTGGCCTGAGAATATGGTGCTAAGGCATCATCTAGAATTTGAGCATGCATGAATAGCTCCCCCTCAGCTCTCAATACTAAGGGCCGATTTGGTGGGTTAAAGACCGCATCTGGGTGTAGCACCCCATCAAAATCTAAATATATAATCATATTGCTTTACCTATTTTCTTAACTTGTTTGCTTCGGTTAACATGTTATATACATGCTTATTGTAATAGCTATACTCATGGTTAAATTGAAGCTTATAAGCCGTTGCGATCCACTTTGCAACAGCAGCGCTTCTGGAAATGCCAGCTTTACAATGCACCATAATACCTTCGACATTTGGCGCAATGGCATTCACAAAACTAACTATCTCAAGTGCATGTTGGGGAGTCATCAAAACATTAGGCTCATATAACATTTCAACTTCAATATCGTGAAATTCGCTTCTATGCAATGCATGCCATCCATCTAATAGCTTAGCTTCCCCAAAAGCCGAATCCGGCTCTGAGATACTGATGATTGCCCAGTTATTCCAACCTGGTGTTGTTTCTGCAGTGGCCCGACCGACGAACATCGTTTTGTTCAACATCTAGATTACTCCTCTTAAATTTCCAACTTAAACTTCAACCGCAATTATTTAAACTTTTTCCTGGCGGTAAATGCGATGCTCATCCTCACCACCGGCCACAATCATGCCGCCAAACATGTCAGTGACACCGCGAAATCCAACCCCATGCGCGCTAAACCCTAGCGCATTTTCATGGGCAGAATAATTCAGTCGATCGTGGTGGTGCCCGTGAAAGCTATATTTCACCTTCATACTTTTCGCCAATAAATCAATAATTTTAAATCCATGTGGATGACAACTTGGTGCTTCGTGTGTTACTAAAATATCTGCATGCTGACCATATAGATTTAACCAAACATCATGAAAAATACTCGTTTTATGTTTGCGTAATTGCATATCTGATTTTTGAGAGCTGATTTTGTGATAAACCACTTCGGTGTTCAAATGTTGTGATAAGGCATCATATGAATCATGATTTGGATTTGCATCGACCGGATCAGGCCACCAGATTTTTTCTCTAAAAATACCCCCCAACCCTGCCACTCTGATGCCATCAATTTCCACCACGCGCCCATGCAAATTACGATCTGCGATTGCTGAATTGAAAAGATTGTCATGGTCAGCTTTTGAGTCTGAATCGTGGTTGCCATGGATATAGAAGACTTCTGTTAGCTCCATTACTTCAGCCAACTCAATCTCAAGCGGTCTTTGTGCTTGTAAGTCACCTAAAAAGATGATGGCACAAGGTTTTTCATGCTTTACCACTGGTAAAACATGCTCAAATGAACCATGTACATCGCCAAACATTAAAATCATCTTTTACCAATCCTCAATCGTTATATCCTTTTCATTAACAGTGCGATTAATAAGCCTCCATTTAGCCCAGACATAATTGGCATCTGCATTTTGGCTTGATGGCCCACACAGCTCATAAATCCGTCCAGAGCTTGTTTTACCTCGTAACCTTAACGGGTTAAATTCAACAATGTCAGACGAGACCCTGCCTTCCCGGCACATACAGTCGTAACCGATGAAATGTCTGGAAATAACTCCTTCAGAATTTTTAGACTCTTTAATGCACCATTGAGTTAATTGAACGTTTGGTTGCGCAGTCAATGAAGCCACTGGGTGTACACCACCAGAAACTCCTACTAAAACGAATTTCTTTTCTTTCATGAATTAATTTCGCATCGCATTTTGTGACTCGTTGACCATATGCTTTTCAATTAGAAACCTTGTCGTTTGGTTAATTTTTCTTGGGCTAGCACTTTGTTTTATGACTTCAATATCCAGAAGGGTTAAGTCAGGCAACATACGTGTATCTAAACCTAATTCAGACGCAAATGCTTTGCGTGCACCATTGAGTAAAGCCATAAAGTGTTCTGGACCTGGTGCTTTTACGACGACAATGTGAAAGCGCTCCAGCAATGGCATTGGCAGTGACCCAATGGCATTGGCTGTGGCAATCCAGCTCACCCAAGATAAATCACAAGGCATGCTTAAACATTCATCAAAAAAGTTTCTGCTATTGGCAGGTTCCAACAACCCAAGAAGTACATCCCATATGCGTCCATTTCTAGCATCAGGACTAGCTTTATCAAGCTCATCCAACAAAATCATTGGGTTGGTAATACTTTCGGTGGCAATGGTTTGCAACACTAAACTCGGACGGGTTGAAGACCAGCCACGTGCCAAACCTTTCAACAACATGCTATCGTTACTGCCGCCCACCATAATGGTTCTGAAAGGTACATTACATAACTCTGCAACTCTACGCGCCCATGTGGTTTTACCGAGTCCTGAATCGCCCGCTATCAGCAGTGGCCTTAACTTAAAGGCTGGCTTAGCGTTGTATTGTTGTATTAATAATTGCTGGTACACAATCGCATTAATATTGCTAAACCAAGGAAACTCTTTGTCTAAAGTTGACTTAACTAACTCAGGATCTGGCAATCGAATAAGCGGTAAATTTCGCTCTAATTTTTTATAAATGCCAGGCTTAAAATCGCTGTCTTCAGGAATCTTTTGCTTGATGACTTGCAAACTTAAAGGGTGCTTGCCATTAGCATCTGCATTTCCTTGCATTTTTAGTTGCAGCAAATTAAAGTCTGGATGTTTATCAAAATTATTTGCTTTAAGTACCTCTTCTATCAACTCAAAACACTCTTCGTCTGGTTCGTTCTCTAAAGCCAGGTTAATTACAGTAGCGGCGCGATGCATTTCAGTAATGCTTATCCGTTTCGACATCACAATATGGGCCAAAAATTCCTTCGCATGCAGTTTTGCTTGGTCTATCATTTCAGTATTTTCATTGATAAAAAATAGCAGTTGCACGAGTCTTACCTTAGAGCCTACATGACCTAAATGAGCCGCCCATTGATGCCACTTAATGGCCTCTTCTAGACCGTTTGAACGCGGTACATCACCCGACTCAATTCGTAAAGCAAGTTGATTTGCACTGTTAGGATTCCTATCATAGGCGCTCCTATATAGCGCTAACAATTCTAATAGAGCGTCAGAGACCTTTTTAGGTTTATCCTGACGCATGGCCGAGTCAGCCGCTTTTAACCATTTAGGCATTTCAGGACATTCAACATTTGGGAGTTCGTCCATTATTTTAAGATGTCCTTTTGTTGATAGATTGCCTCACAAGTTTTACATTTCACATGCACCCAGGAAGCTTGATAAAGTTTTCCTGGTAGCCCACATTCTTCACAAGTCACAAGGCTTTTAGATTCTGCTTTTGAAATAGATTGGTATATTTTTTCAATCATCGCGTCCGATGCTAATTTGTCTGCCTCGGTCACCATTGCGTTTGTAAAATCTGAGGTGTGGATATAAAAGCGCAGGCCACCAAACTTTTCTTTCACTTGTACGACATTTGGCCAAAGTTGCATTTCAGAACTTTGCACAATTTCCGAAATTTCAGCGCATAGTTCATTAATTAAGTCGTACCAACCGCTACCACATTCAAAACCAAATGTTTCATCTAAACTACACACTTCACCGTTGTGCTTTCTGAACAACATGGGATAGGATTCAGTTAATTTCTGTGCTTTTTCTTTATTCATTTTTTCTCCAGTCAAATTTTTTAACTTAAATCTCAATAATATAATTTGGATTAAAGTCACGATTTTCTTCACCGTCTGGGTATCGACAATAGCCCCTGGGATTACAAACGATTCTGGTTCCGTCAGCATTGACTAGCCCTGCATCTTGCATCTTTTCTGTATTGTCATAAGAGTGTGAACTTGGGTGGAATGCTTGATAATCGAATGAATCATGGGTATGTCCATGTATCCAGGCATTACTGTACCCAAAAAGGTCATCAAGATTACTCGCAAAACAAGCGCTCAAATGACTTTGTTTATAGCGCTCTGCCACTGATAGCTGAGATGGTAAATGATGTGTTACCACAACCGTTTTGCCAGTGAATTTCTCAGCTTTTAGTTTTTCATTCAGCCAGGCCACTGATTCATCGTGCAAATCAATACTGTCCTGTGCGGTAAACATCCATTCGCCATTGCTAATGACTCTAAAATCATTCAAACAATTTTGACCTTCAACGATACAAATTTTTTTAAGTGCTTCACCAAATAATTTGAAATCAGTCCAAAGGGTTGTACCCAGAAAGCGGACTCCATTGATAATGACTTCATCATTATCAAGGAAATGCACACCAGTTTTTTTTGCTGCAATACGAAGCATAGCGAGTACATTTTTACGGTCATTTCCATAAAATTCATGATTGCCGGCGACATAAGCAATCTCGTTATTTGGCCAAGTTTGTCGAGCCCAGTAAATGCCTCGATCACCTTGCCAAATATCCCCTGCTAGCACTACTACATCTGCTTCAGCAGTGGGCTTTTGCATGTTGGAGAACTCAAGATGTAGATCACTTAAAACTAGTATTTTCATATGTAATATCCAAAAAAAGGCCTCATAAAGAGGCCTTGTTCTGTACTAAATCATCAAAATTTAGGCTACAGAGGGCCGTCCCTCTCAGTGATTACTGAGTTGGTTATCGCTGCAAAATAATTCGTGCATTTAAACTTCAACATTACGACTTCTTAATTATGTGATTAACCTACTAAGCTAATCATATAGACCCTTAAATTCCAATTGATAAAGGCAATCAATCTATTATTAGTTCGACCTCATTAAGTTTGATATACTTAATGGTCAAATAATTTACTATAAAAGGTATTATATCTATTATACTTTCTAAAGTCAATAGATAAATATATATACAAATGGACGTGCGCGATTTATTTAAAACTTTAGTCAGTCTTTCAAATTTTAATGCAGCTAAGATAGCAGACTTAGCTGGCGTGAAACGGCCTAACTTGTACACTTGGCAAGGTGGAAAGACGCAAGCGCTATCAGATGGCAATATTGAAAGTCTCTTCAATATTTTGGGGATAATCAAAGGCAAACTATCGCCTGAAATTGTTTACCGATGGCAAGTTGATTTTGAAGTGGATAATTTAAAAAGTGTGCTTAAACACTTTGTGAGCCAAGATTTCTTAAATCAGGCAGTAATCTACTTTATTGAAATTGATGGTTATAACGAGACTGAGTCTAAAAAACATAACCTGATTCAAATTCCACAACCAACAGGCAATTTGACCATATTAATTTCAGCTGAAAACAGGCAAGCCGTTGGATTCCCAGTAAAAAGCGCAAAATTGGGATTTGGAAAAGATAGTGAGAAGGTAAATATATCGAGTGAGCAGTGGCTAAATTGGTGGGATGCCACATTGTTGTCATCCACACAATTTTGGACGGAGTTTTCTCTTTATCTTAAAACTTTCAATAGCGAATCCAACACATACAATGATCAGCAGGATATTGATCAACTAAATGCTTATCAAAGTATCATTACAGAAAAGACTGCCGAAAATGCTGGGCTTAAAGCAATTGTCAGATCCTTGTTGCGAGAGCTAAGAATAGTTAACCCAAAAAATACGCTGTTAAATCATGAAAACCGGGATTTGATATATAGGGAGTTTTACGAGCATGAACTATCTAAAATGCGCAAAGACGACTAAAAATATAACTTATTGATTTTAATAAATAATATTTTAAATTGGTGATGAGATGACTAACTTTTTTGATTGATTAAAGTCATCTATTTCTAAGCTTACTGTTCTTTTATTTTGTCTTTGTTAGATATTTCTGTGGGATTTTGATTGCTTTTCACAGGTGTTAGTCCCATTAAAGTAAGCTTTCCTGAATCAAAAATCTCCTAATAATCTTCTGGTGCATGTGTTGTAGTTGTCATTGGCCGAATTTTGTAATTTGTCTCGTTTTCTGGTTGGTCGATTGTTTACCTACTTCAAATTTAATTTATTTTGCCTATATATTTGGTGACGAGATGACTAACTTTTTTGATTTCATCAAGCATGTCTATTCTTAACAAGATGCTAGTAATGGTAGTAAATTCATAGGGGTGGTATTTATCGTGGCAATAAGATTACTTTTATTTTGTATTATACAAAACCCAATTTAGTTATATTTCTAGTTTACTTATCCCGTTAAAACGGGCCTACGCCATATCTGGCGCCAAAGTCAAAACCAAAAGCAGTCACTAAAAATCTAAGCATAATAATTAAATTCTTAGCTAAACATCAACCAGTATATCGAGACATAATTTGTCAGTAAATTGAATTGGGGTAAACAGAAGTAATCAATTACCATCATTCTCTATTTAGTTAACTTAATAAGCGCGTAGCGCATCGCATTTGAGCAGATTAGGCAAAAGTAAAAAATATTCACTTCGGCAATAATTGAAGTGCTGCGAAGGCATATTAGACAAATTATCCCCTCCCTTAACCTAGCTGGAATCATAAGTCATTTCGAGACGCAATCTAAGAATGACAAGTCAATTTAACTTAAAAATGTACTTAATATCCGAAACCACCAACACTTAATTTATAAATACTCTTCTGCCACATCTTCAAATAAAAAATATTATTAAGCGTTACATTGCATTTACATCTACAAAAAAATTTCCTAGACATAAATTTATCAAATGCTAAATTAATAAATGGGTTCACTACTTACTTCAAAATAAATATCTTGAAGCACAGTTCTGAGAATATCTATTTTATATAAAGAAAAGGTAGTTAAGAATGTATTTTAAAGTTTACGATACGATTGCAAACACTATGTCTCCAAGAGACAGTCTAGTGCTGAGTTATATTATTAATAATAGTCAAAAACACGGTTATTGTTACTCCTCAGTTGACACAATGGCAAAAGCAATCAACATTAATGACTCGACGCTAAGAAATTCCATTAAATGGCTGGAAAAAGAGGATTATGTTAATAGAAAAAAACAATTTAAGCGAGGTCTGCAGCAAACAAATAAGTTAACGCCAACTCCTAAAACATATTCGTTGATAGCGGTTTCTCAACTGTCAATCAAATATACTAAAGTTAAATCAGCACCAAAAAAATTGACTTTTTCAAAAACAAGAACTCCGAATCAAGAAATTGCGGATAAGATTAGATCCCTTAAAATTGCAAAGAGTTGTTTGATAAAAGCCGGGTTTAATAATCCCAGCGTAATATCAATTATTAATGATCATTACAGTTATCTAAACTCAATTGGCCAGAGTAGGAATTAAAATATGGCTAACATGAACAATAAATATCGCCGCATGAAATTACTTAGAAAAATGAATTTGGAGTTTGTGTTAGCCTCATTTGATATTTATAGAAATTTTCGTGGTTCCTTTCAAACAGATAATTGGGAAGCCAAAATGTCAAATGATTGCGCCTCTATTAAAATCACCAATGGCAAAACAATTACATCTGCAATTGATCTCGTTCAGTTTGTTTGCAATCTTGATTCTGTTGAGGGATTTGAAGTTGCCTATAATTATTTAAACAAACTTGATGAAAAAAGTATAAAAGTTAAAATTCATGAAAATAATATAAAAAATAGATCTGAAATTCCAGCATTATTTGACTGAATAGATTTAAAAATGGCTTAGGGTGGTAAATTCACAGGGGTGAGTAATATTGCTTAAAGGCACCACCTTTTCTAAGTCAAACTAGCCACTTTCTATTACGTAATGTGAGCCACATTCAATTTAAAATAGTAGTCAAAATAAAGAAAATTAAATTACCGATTGGCAAAAAAATCCCCAAAGCTGACAGTAAATTAACTCCCTTAATCTGATTCTAAATTTACTAATTTGTTAAGTAATTTCTTGGAGAATATAAAATTAATTTGATATGCTGAACCAAATTTCTTATTTAGTAATGACCTACATATCATTCTGAAGCTATTATGTTCTATGAGAATTGCTGTTTGCTTGATTCAGTCTCATCCGAAGGTTCAGTTGTTATGCTTTCTTATACTTCTCAATAATTAAGCGAAACAGCTCTGCTTGTGCAATCGCATCAGCAAGTGCATCATGATTTGCAGAAGATTTTGGCTGAAGGTCCTTAATCATCACACTTGATTTTGACTGACTCCACTGATTATTTGTGACAGCAAAATACATCGCTTTGATATCCAACGAGGCAAATCCAAATGGATTTTCAACTTGAGCATCATAAAAATAGTAGTTAATGAAAGACCAATCAAAGCATGCATTCAATCCAACAAAAATAGGCTTTGAGTTCGCCCCAGAAACCTTGATAACCCAGTCACGAAACTGCTGCATCGCTAGTGCAGGATCCAAACCTACTTTTGATAGCACTTCTAAGTCAAAACCTGTCACTTTCAAAGCTTCTTCATCAACAAATTTACCAGTCGGTTTTAACAGGCATTCGAAAGATTGTTCCGGTGCATATACATTACAGGCACCGATAGAGAGCATGCTATACAAGCCTGGCACTGGACCAGATGCCTCAATATCAACAGAAATAAATAATTCAGGATTACTTGCCATTCCTTACTCCTTTCTAATAGCCTGAAATTCCGCCTGAAATCGAGTATTGCCTCGAACTAGCCAAGCTCTGATACCTTCCGAACCTAGATTGCGTCCAACAATAATGGCAATAGGCGAAGGCAGTTCATGTTGATTGTCTTTGATTAACTGATGAAAACTTTGCATATCCTGCGAGGACAAATTTGGAATATCCTCAGGATGAGAATGCCAATAGCCTATTAATCTAAGATTATTCTCATTGGCTTCCTTAGTCTCTATGCGGCAACGCTCGTGATCGAAATCCAAAGAGTATCTTGTAGATTTATCTTTAGAATTGGGGGGGGTTGCTAGACACAGCACCACTCCGTCCTGGTGATTGTTGTGTACAAACAATAAACCACCACACTCATGCTGTTTACCAAACTGCCTGTTTGTGTCAAACAAGTTATAAACCGATTTTGAAACCAAGAGCTTGACTCCGATCTCTCTGAAATACCACTGCCAAGCATATGGTGAGTCACTATCCTCCAGCGGACTCTGGTACTGGCCATGGGAAGATGAACTCGCAACTTCCCATTTCTGCGGGAAGAGGCGGTCCTTTATACGTGCCACCATATTCTTCAATTTTTTTTGTGCTTCCAACAAGTGCATGCCATTCTGGTTTTTCAATTGGTTTAATAAGTTGGTTCAATGCATATTGAACAGTTTTTCCTGCAATCCTTGCTAATGCAACTGGCCCTCCAGGAATATAACCACCTCCACATGCAGGCAGTGCTTTAACTCCACCATCGGGCCACTCTGACATGGTTTTAGCAAATACTCCTTTTTCAAAAAGGTATCGACCATCATGCTTCCCCCCTTCGGGCGCACTCAGAATATGGCCAACAATTCCATGAGGCTCACTCCAAGCTTGGATCATGGACCAATCTGTCCCTTTCGATTTCAAATTCCATAAATAATCTTCTGAGTTCCAGTTTGCAGTGGTTACTATAACCAAATCTGCTTCTGATAAAACTTTGGCGTGACTCCTATTATCTGATTGAATTTTTTGAGTACTATAATCAACTTCAACAGTGGGTACATCTCGGTTAACTCTATCTGCCAGAGCTTTAGCTTTATATTCTCCTAGCTCTGAAACGCCAAGAGTATGTCGTCCTATGTTTACATCTTCAAATCTATCGTGATCGATCAGAAAGAGTTTGCCTACTCCAGATCTTGCGAGTAGTACAGCAACTTCACCGCCAAGGCTGCCTGCACCTACTAAGACCACCATTTTATTTGCCAAGCCCAGCGCAGCTGGACCTGCTCGTTGATGAATGACCTCTGCATCTAGTACATCAATAGTTGAGAACCTAACATTCAGGTTCACTTTGTTCGAGAAGAATTTTCGTCTGGTTGTTCTCCTGCCATAAAGTGTGGCATGTTTTTTCTTTAAATCAATGTTCTTTTCTGTAAATACAAAACCTTGTAACGCAATCTCATCAGTCGGCAACGAAAGAATTAACCACTTAATCGGCAGGCCAGAGTTATCCTCAAACCATCTGGTAAGCATAAAAAATAGATCTGGCTTCACATGATCTTTGATCCAGCCAAGCAAGTCATCCTTTTTGATAACATTTGAAGGTGTTGTATCTAGTTTAAGAAAAAAAGCTGGCTTCGCTGTTGCTCGTTGCTTCAATGTACTACGCTTGTATCTTTTTTCAAATCGAGAGATAGCCTCATAGGTTTCCCCGCCAATGTACTGCCCGCTAATCAAGGGATTATTGGCATTTGCACTAACCACGAATAATGGACAGCTTTGAATTGGCAACTTGACCAAAGTAAATCTGCTTGGTGATTCATCCAGCTGATGCGCCCAATATGATCTGATTTCGCTTGAGAACTCCGTTTCTCTAGCAACTGTATCAGAACCCTCCAATGAAAACTGTATCAATTTAACTAGCTGATTCATTGCGACAGAAACTGCTTCCTCTGGCGAGGTAGTTATGGGCTCTTGGTTTGCAGCAAATAAGCAAACTCCATAGCTCATTACGTGAGGCCAGACTTGAAATGCCGATGGAGTAATTGCAAACACCGGCAATTCATATGGAAACTCTTTTGGAAAACTAATCCGTAATGTTCGCCTAACCCCTGTGTAGTCTGGTGGAAGCAGATAACTAAAAGCTGCAGTTTCTTCCAATTTTGTTTTTACTAGCTTCAGTTGGTATGCTGAATCGCCTAAAAAACGTTTTAGCTCGGCGATCCCTCGTTCCAACTCCTCACTCATGTAACTGACTTATCCTAAACGACCAGAATGCTGAATTGACTGAGGTTTGTTAGAAGCAACTGCCTGCCCACTCATTGTTGCAAGTGCTACTGTTGCACCAGTTTTACCTAATTCACGGCCTGGCAAATTCCAGTCTTGAGGGAGGTAACGTAGCGTCTTATCAACTGTGGATGGGCCAATACTGAATGATTCATTCAACGCCTCCTGGAATAAAGCATTTGAAGAAAACTCCTGCAAGCCAATAGAAAAAGCTGTGACTGCACCTGAGTACCAGTCAAAAAAAGCAGCTTGGTAATTTTCCCCATCCTCTCTGTTCCATTTTTCGGCAAAATTTTCATTTTTATTGACTGGATTAAGCACTTCCCAGTGACCAGGTGTACCTTTGATAAACTCAGGCATGGTTTCAATTACGGCCTGCATTACTTCGAATGGGTTATGAATCACAATATTCGTTTGATTGTTCGCAAGCTTTTCGTAGGCAAACCCTGCCAGGGTCGTTAATATGGCAGAAATTGGACGATAATCTTTTTTTGATGGATTCTTTTGCGCCCAAATGTCACGAGTGCGTTTAATCAGTTTTATCAACGCTCTTAAAACATTTGGGTCAACGTATTCGCCATACTCAGGCATGTTTTCCACTGACGCTTTACTGACTATTTCAGTGCTTTCACGGAAGCTATCCATTGCCATCACCGGTAATGTTTTTTCTGAAATATTGTTAAGCCAATCACTATATTCAATTGGGCTGCTTGCTTTCCAACCTTGCTTGCGATCCGGAACTTCTAAAGCACCTTTACCGCAATCTTCCACGTTACCTTTCAAGTTTCTCGCAGGCGTAACATCGATGTGAAAACCAGGGTTTTCATCTGCATATTTTATGCGGATACCACGGCGCAACTCTTCAATATCTGCAGTAACCCTCTTACCATCTTGGAATCTCTTCTGGATGGCTGTGAGCACATCTTCTGCAGAAGTAGTTGAAGCATTTTCAAGCCAAACAACCGCATCTGCATCAACTGTGCCCAAATCATCTTTTGCATCTTGAAGTGGTTTAATCGCAGTTTTAAGCCTGATTGAACCTTGTGGAAAGATGTGAGCACTTTTCAGAACCGGGTCATCCGCTCCATTTAAAATAGCGCCCAAGGTGGCGTAACGGGCATTAATGGTTTCATAAAGTGACGGTGGAATGGAAATATCGTAAGCAGCCTGTAACAGAACCGCCTCCCAACTTTTCTTACGTGAATCTTCAAACGCAGTACTCATCGTTTCTCCTTAAGTTCGTTAAGCTTTATATGCAATCTGAAAGCGTTACTTGGGGGATCGCGATCATAAATGGCATATGGATGTTTATGGTTGGTGGTTAATAATGAACCAAATTTGATCGCCATTGCGGCGGGAATAGCTGCAAATACATGAATTGGTTTAGGGCTTGATGCTTCCAGTTGGCTCAGTGCTTTTTGAATCTCAATTCCAAAGTGTGAGATTGCTTCTTCATTCTGAACAATGTTGTAATTAGGCATAGTTGCAGAAAATTTCGCAATTGAGCAATTTGGCAAAATACTTAACACATCTCGGTCAGGAATATCACCAGAAATGGACATAACGAGTGCATATTCGGCATCGCCATTTTCAGTAAATGAAAATTTGAATTCAGGTACAGGTGCATTCACATCTGGCCAACGCAGCCTAGTATTTCTGTTGGATGAATAGATTTTGTGGCGAATCCTGTCGCCAAGCTGCTGCCCGAAAATCATTAAACTGGGAATATCAGCAATACCGACAACACCAATGATTGGATTATCTCCAAGTCTGCCTCTATAGAGGGTTAAATCATGCTCAAGTTTTTGATTGATGTTTGATTTGAACTGCTCGTAATATCTGTCATCACGGCCATAACGATCAACTACAGGCCCTTCAATGGTCAGAGGTCTGCATATGGGTTGAATCGCATCTCGCCATAAGGCCTGCTGTAATTCGCCAGGATCGATTCTGACCGGCGTTTCAAAATGCTTACCGATAATAATGATTCCAGCAGAAGGATGAGTAATTGCATGGTTTGCTGCAAACTCCACTTTAGAGAGAAATGCTTGGTGAACTGCTGTTAAATCATCTTTGGGATAACCATCCGGTGTTTTATCGATTATGTTGTGACATGTCGGACAAAGCAACATCAGGTTGTTCGGATCGTCAGTCAAGGCTTCTGAGATTTCAGGTGTCTGATTTGTATCGGACCTTGGCCCTTTGGGGCTAGCTGGAATTATATGAGCAACTTCACCCAGTTTTGCCGGGGTGAGTGTAATTAAATCTTGTGTTAAATCAAGACTACATAATTCGCAGTGACCAGCTGCGCGGCTCCATACATAATTTTTAACCTTAGGGTCGGTGTCAAACCGGTTTTCGGCCACAGCTAATCCTTTACGGTGATTTTGTTTACTTCATTTTTTTCCTCATATAACTTAAGATGGGGGTAAATTTCACGAATTCAAGAGATGGCGATTTATAATTCAAGAATTCCTACAAATTTTGTAGAAATAACTGCAACAAATTTAATTATGATTCATCTGTAAATGGCGTAATTACTAACTATACGAAATTACTGAATTTTTAGTGCAATTTATACCTAGAGGGGGTCAAATATGTGTGCAATTCAACATTCTAATGCCACATGAATTGTTTTTCTTTGTTTAATTTAATGATTAACTTCACCTGGCATCTTAAATCTTCCCGTCCTTTTTTGCCTTTAAAAATAGCTCATAATCTGCAACAGTAATTTGAACTGTCTCAATACTCACTTTTTTGATACCAACTTCTTCCAATATTGAGTCCTCTAAAGATTGAAAGATTTTGCGAAGACTTAAGATGCGTGGATTATTAATATAATTCTTAGCCGCTACAGTGGCTGGCGCATGGTTGAGCGCATTTTCAATAGTTATATTTGATACGCCCTCCTCGTTTAACAGTGTAGCAAATGTCCGTCTTAGATCATGTGGCGAAAATTTTAATCCTGTTTGCGAAATGAGTTGCTGTATAGTTTTATTAGGTGAGACTATATGCTTCATTTGCTTTGTCAATGGACTTCTCCTACTTGATTGAAATACCCAAATTGACTGACCAACTTTTGTGCCATCTCTTTTAGTGTAATTTCTCTCATTATTTTCAATTTCACGTCTTGCAAGAATCTCCCTAACGTATCTTGTAAGCGGGATAATATGCTCCCTGCGCCCCTTTGTTGTATAATCTGGCAGGGTAATTATGTTGTTATTTAAATCGACATTTTCCCATTTTAATTTCAATAATTCTGATTTTCTCGTACCAAAAAAGACGCTGAGCTGAAGCCAATCAGCAATTGCTAGGGAGTCTCTGCTTTCTCTACTTCTTAAATTCTCAACTGCTTCCCACCATAACTTTAAGGACCCTTCTGTTTCTCCCAATCTACGATTCCTAGAATTACTATTGTGCCATTTAGGTAATAATTTATTGAGTTTTTTAAATGGACTATCAATAGTCAATTCTTTTTTAAGTACTGTGTAATTAAATGCTGCCCTAAAATATCGCATCGTGACACTTGCTTGGGTCATGCCGCCATTTGAAGCACTCTTGGAAGTTATAGATCTAGTTTGTCTTATTATTTCATCATGAAGGTCATCGCCTGTAATATCTAAAATTGAACGATTCCAAAGATTACTTTCTTTTAACTTTAAGGCTGCGCGCTCATAATCTTGCAATGTTCTTTCCCTTGTTTTATTTTTGCCTGCCAGAGATTTTTTATATTCAACATATAGTTCCCACGCAACTTTCGAAGTAACTTTACTTTTAGAAATTTCTTTTTGTGTTTGAACCTGTTTTTTCTTCTTTTCTAAACTTGGATCTAGTCCTTGGCGTATAAACGCTGCAGCCTCTTCAGCAAGTTGACGAGCGCCTTTAAATGTTTCACCCGTTGCAGGATCAAATTTAGATTCTAGCGGATGACTTAATGCAGGACCCAGTGCCAACCTAACAGGCTTGAGACCAAGTTTCATTTGAAAAATCCAAGTTTTTGTTCCCGATGGATAGATTCTTAATCCTAGTCCAGGAGTCTTAGTGTCGCGTATTGTATAATCTGTATTACGAATAGTCGCATTTTTTGCAACTGCTAGCGTCAAAAGTTTTTTCTCAGTCATATGCAATATTGGTGAAGTAAAATTTCATAATATCACAACAACTCATATAAGGCTCCCTAGAGGCTCCCTAAAAATGAGGTTAATCGAGAATAATTGAGGTTTGTTAAGGCAAGCTAAATTTTACAGAGATGTTTTAATATATTGATTTATAATGATTTAATAAATATTTTCTTTATTTTATTTTGGTAGAGCAGCGGACTTTTAATCCGTTTGTCGTGGGTTCGATCCCCGCACACCCTACCAATCAAATCAAAGGCTTGTGTTTACGCACAGGCCTTTTGACTTTCTTGGCGTGACATAAACGTGACCATATCGATCACGTTAGCTGTACGTCCAGATTCAATCCTAGACGCGGCGACGGTTAAATGTTCCGTAGCAAACTTCGCATAACGATCCACCATCACGCGTGACTTCCAACCGCCTAAGTCTTTCAACTCATCACAGCTAGTGCCAGCCTGACGATGCCATGATGCCCATGTATGCCTTAGATCATGAAAACGAAAGTCAACAAGACTCGCTCTTTCAACTGCTGCATACCAAGCATTATTCGTGACAGCGAATTTAATTGGATGCCCTTTGAATGTAAAACAGTATTTGGGATGTGTTCCTTGTAGCTGTTCTAACACTGCAATAGCATCTTGGTTTAGCGGTACACCTCTCGGTGTTCCATTTTTGGTTTGATCTAGCCAAGCTGTTCTACGTTCTAAATCAACTCGACTCCACTCAAGACCCGTTATCTCCCTAGCTCGACAACCAGTAGACAAAGCAAATTTGACCATAGCCGCTAAATGAGGTGGGCATTCCGCTATTAAACGATCTGCTTCCTCATGACTCAGCCAGCGGTCGCGTTCTGCTTCACCCGATAACAATCGGATTTTAGGCATACTATCAATCCACTGCCATTCATCACGTGCCATGCGGAGTATTGCACGAGTGAGAGCCAAATGACGGTTTACTGTTGCAATCTTATTACCGCGCTTCAATTCCCCTTGTACAATGTTCCAAATAACGTCCCCGTTAATTTGGTTAAGCATCAAGTGGCCTAGATAAAAATCTAACCTTCGGCAAATGCCCTGATAGCCTTTTACATCTCGCAAAGTTGTTTTAACTGCTAAAAATCTGACAACCGCTTCCTGCCATGAACGTTGAGGCTTAATTCCAAAATGATGCTCTCGATAGCTATCTAGCTTAATTTTTGCTAGGAATGCTTGTGCCTCATATTTGTCTTCAGTCCCAGTGCTTTGGCGTAATCGTTTGCCGTTAGGGAGCGTCGTACTAATCCACCAGTAGATTGAATCCTTTCTACGGTAGACTCCTTCTGAGGTTGGTTGGCGCATTTAAAATCCTTTCCAACTCGCCCTCGCTCGCTGCGCTTATATTCCTCTAACCAAAGATCTAAGTCAACTACATCATAAACCAGACGGCGACCAAACTTCACCGCTGGAATATCGAGTTCGGTTAAGAGCGTCACACCTATGCCTAGGTAAGACGCGGCTTCTTCTTTAGAAAGACAGCGAACTGGCGGTAAGGGCAAGTCATTGTCTTTCATGTTATTCACCGTTGGATTGTTTTTCATATTCACGCATAGCGCGAATTTCTTCATCGACATAAGATTCATATATCTCAGCATTCACATCAATGGTATTAAACAATCTGGCTTTTAAAGCGACCTTTTCTTTCACGTAGGATTCAAAGGTAAGCCCCAAATTCATTGATTTATTATTAATGTGATGCGTTAGCGCTTCAAAGAAGTTATGCACGGCTTCGTCATAGTTGGTATAGCCTTCTGCTGCCATCCAAGCAGCCAAAGTGCTAAATGTACGCCTGAGCATGGCATCATGATTTGGCACTCTGTTATTAGAAAAACGTGATTGCAAAGGCCCACCACTGGTTTCCCAATCTAAGGTGGCTAACGTAGCCCATAATGGGTGAATTGGCCACCGTGAGCGTGTTTGATCCTCTGGGTTTGGTATTGCGAGCCTAAGCCATTCAGTGGTGGCGTAAGACCATAATCCATTGAGATTAGCTAATACATCGGTGAGTTTAGCGAGGTTTTTCTGGACAAGCATTTCACGCTTGTATTCAAACTCCAAACGCCAAACAGGATCGTCCATTTGCCAGCCCATCATATGCCATAATGGAATGAGATAATCTTTGTGACTTTTAATGATTTCTAAGCGTTTATCGTAGAGACGACCAGCCATGACACCCCCTAGCCCGATTGCCCAGCCTGTAAAACGATTATCTACTGCATAAGCACTCACAGCACTGGCATGGGTGACCCAAGCTTCACGACTCCATGCTTCCATATCTTGATATGAAATAAAGTCTACAAATAGATCGATACGACTGACATTCGCAGAGGATTCCAATACGCCTAATTCAGACAGGATGCTGGAGAGATGTTTTTCTGCTTGTTCTGGTGTTTTATAGGTTAGATACTCACTAGAAAACTTTACATAGGCCATCGGAACAGCTTTATCTGGACGCGATAATTGAATGCGAAAGGCATTGTCCTCTAACACGTAATTAAACATGGAAGAGCCTTTGTCTTTTACCTCAAATAAATGATCCCCGACTTTGATTTGAGCCTTAGCTTGTTCTAGTGGGTTTTCTGATTGTGCTTGAGTTTTGAGTTGCTTAAGTTGTGCATTGATGTGTGGGTGAAGATTCCCTTGATAAGAGAGATATAAACTATCTACACCCCATCTTAAAAACTTAACTTCACCATTAATGCTGTTATTAGTAGCTGTGTTACTAGGCACCGCTACCGCTTCGCGGTCTCCGCTCTCGCCGCGCCCGAGCGCGCTGAGGTCGGCATCCCGTGAAGCGGTTTGAGGGTTTTGTGTGTTTTGGTTTTTCATATCCATTCCTTAATGGTTACCAGCGTCCCAAATTGGTTACTGGAATGGATATGTATTATTTACATCTAAAAATTTAACTCCATGCAGTCAAATTTAATTTGAGTGCATTGACACGCCGCCTGTCTTTTGGTAATTACGATAGCGTGCAAGTTGTTTAGTTACAGCATTAACATCCTCAATCCTGTTTTGCCAACGATCTAAACCTGCGGCATCACATAGGTCGAGTATCTCTTTGTGCGACAAGTCATCCAGCCAATCCAAAACCTCCAACATAGAGAATAAAAGATATAAACCAGGGTATCGAATCCGTCCGATCAAGTTTGGTTTAGCCTGATTGATGCCTAATTTTTCCAAGAACTCTTTTTCACCATCTGCTTGTGCTTTTTGATATCTCTCTTTGAAGTAAGGATGGGCGACAAGTAAGTTCCGATCAACTCTGACCGCCTTGCAAAATGCCTCGTCATCACCGTTAATTGCTTTAGGAACTAGGGAGACCATCTTTTCACCATGTGCCATCAATCCAAAATAGTTATGCAACGAAAGTAAAATATGAATGAACAAGAAACTTATTCTCTCTAATTGCTGCTGCTGCTCATGAGAAGTTAAAGATTCAAATAAATTTTTCTGAGCAAGTTCCTCTTCTGGGGTTTCAGGCCATTTCCCTAAAAGATCATTAATCCATAAGGGATCATTCAATAGCTCATCCGAAAAACTGACTACTTCTTGCAATTGAGCTGAAGGAGAAAGCTTTTTAAAATCGTCATTCCATTCCTTCAACCCTTCTTTTCCAAACAAAAATAGTAAAAGACATACATCAATTGTCATTTGGTCTTTATAAAAAGTGACGTAATAATCTAATTTGAGGTTGTCTTTTATTTTTCGAATTCGATCTGGCCAGACAAGCCAGCCACCATCATAAGCTTTGAATTCGCTAAAAATATCCAAATAATCTGGAGCGGCTTTTTTGATTAACTTAATGACTTGAGGCTTTAAAAGGCGTGTTTTCGTGGTTTTCAATTAGTCACCAAATACAAAATAAAGAAACTCAAAAAAAACTTAATTCCGCTTGTTCAAATCTAAGCTAATAATTCCAAAATTTAAAAGGAGAGTTTGTCTTAGAGACCACTTTAGCTTTTAAAGTCCTTCGGCATCTTGGATAGTTTACGCAACCCCAGAATTGATCTAGTCCCCCTTCTTTTCTTAATTTCATCTTTACTCCACATTTAACACAAGTTGGCGTAGTAAAGTCACCCGATGTTGCCAATAAAAATAATCTGTCCTGAGCTTCTTTAGATAAGGCTTTAATTTTAGCCAACATACTTTTACCGTCAATAAGTTCCACATTGTTGTCTTTAGCAAACTGAATGGCTGCTTGATTAAAATTACTTGTGGTAATGAAATATCCTTTGAGAATTTTTTCGTGAAACATTACGCCTACAAGTTCCCTAATCAACTTTACACCAATGACCCCCGACCAACTTTTGCATTGAACTAAGGCGGTTGATTTTTGTTGATCATTTTCATAAAGAAAAATATCTATGCCTCCATCGGCTCCAAGGGAAGTCTGCTTGTTCTTCATATTAATTTCGCTAAAATATGCGCTACAGAGATCTTCAAATCGCTTCCATTCAAGAGAGTAAAGAAGTTGGCTAGTCCATTCCCTTGAGATTGTCGTTTCAATAACTGGTTGCTCTAATAGCGAGACATGAGGTCTATTCGATGCAGTTTCTTGCGTTGAGACCAAAGGTTTAATAGTGTTATTGGCATTTACAATATTCTTAGAAGATGTTGCACCTTCTTGCTCCCTTGAAACGAAGTAAGCCAATAAAATTGTGAGGAACTGTAATAGACTTAACGGATAAGCGAACACTTGCAATAGCGTCCATATATACCAAAAAATAGTGACAATAAAACGATGTTTACCGCTAATAGCAATAGTAAAAAAAATAAAACCCTGCCAAGAAATTACAGCGAAGCTCATTCGACTCCCTCAACGACACATACAATATTTGATTGGTTATCTATAGCTTAAAAAAAAGCAAAAATCTTACCAATAAAAATTACATGCATAAGTCATTAGATTACATAGCAATTTTATGTAAGCGATTAGCAGTAAAAATATGCTCGGGTTGTTTATAACCTAAAACTGGTTAAATACAACCAATTATGGTTCTGATAGGATTTGAATATGAGTTGGACGCGACAATGACAGGTCACGACCCTTTTGGGACGATCAACTTTCTTATAAGCAGATAAGCTAAGGGACCGAGGCACGCTGTCCCAGATATCGAAACGAACGACTTGAGCGACTTTATTGATACATAACGTTTAAATTAAAGGGCTGGCTTTGGTCGGCTAGTAGTAGAAATAGGATGAATTAAACAACTAAAAAATGGCCTCAAATCCGCATAGAATATAGATAAACAGCAAAATTAAATAAACTTTGATTTCTGGATGATTTAAGGGGTAAATTACGCATTAAATACATCAATAACTAAAATAAATCGGATAAATAATTAGTATTTAATTACCAAAGTCATTAGCATAAAAGACTTGCTTTGCATGCGCAACAGAGCGTTAATGTGTCATCAAATAAACATTAACGAGGTGATTAAAATGGGTAAAAGAACAGATGCATTATTAGAATCAGAGCGCGAATATCAAACTAAAGTTTACACAGACTTTGATGCTGAAATGTCAATGCAAACGCTACCAAGCAGAATGCTAGCTCAAGTAATAAAAGGTGAAATTGATTTAAATGCGCTGGCTAAAGTAATATTAGCTAATCGCGGCCAAGACCAAAATGGCAACTGGGTTGGGTTCGATAAAGCCAAGCAAATACACGCTATTTAAACAATCATTAAACACCATTTGAAGCCGCTTTAAAGCGGCTTTTATTTTGTCCTGGTCAAATACCATAATTAGCTATCAGCAGCTCAGTCACGGGCTTGTTGCTTTGCATATTAACGCTGTAGCTGGTTTGCACTTCTTTAATAAAATAACCATCAAAAAGCGTCCGAATTTGAGCCACATTATTGATGCTCACAAGCCATTTACCTTGGCAATTAATTAAAACGTCTCTAAGCCGCTCAAAATCGGTTTTATCAAATAAGCCTTTGCCATAGTCAGTTTCGCAATCCCAATATGGCGGGTCGATATAGAAAAACACACCTTTTCCATCGTAGCGTCTAATTAGCTCATGGTATGGCAGATTTTCAATGCTCACACGGCTTAAGCGTAGGTGCGCCTCGCTTAAATCCTCTTCAAGCCTGAGTAAATTTAAACGCGGCTTTGAGCTGTTGGCCACACCGTAACATTGGCCCACAATCTTTGCACCAAAAGCATTTTTAACTAAGTAATAAAATCGCGCTGCGCGTTGAATATCAGTCAGCGTGGTCTCATCGACTCGTTGCAATCTATCCCACTCATCACGCGAGACTAAGCACCATTTAAAGTAACGTACAAACTCTTCAAGATGGTTTTGAATGACGCGATAGAGCGTGATTAAGTCGCCGTTGATGTCGTTTATCACTTCAACTTTGCTCGGCTCTTTACGAAAAAGCACCCACGCAGCACCTGCAAACACCTCTACGTAACATGAATGTTTAGGTATTAAAGGGATGATAGTGCTGGTGAGTTTCGATTTACCACCGACCCATGCCAGTGGTGATTTTCTTTGTATTGCCATGATTGATCCTATATTTAAGTATAGGTGCTCATGGCACTCTGAAATATTAACTGCTTACGGCAGTTAGTCGGTCTTTTAGGTTATGGCACATAGACACACGCACCCAGCTTTTGCATCCATCCCAAATTCGCCGCTGCGCTATTTGGTAAGGTGTTGGTACAGGGAGCTCTCTACCGGCTTTACTAACCAATCACTAATCCGCTTTGGAATCTACGAGCATTCCGATTCTCTGTCCTTAGCGGGGATGGCTTTCACCTTCGCGTTACTATGTACCCACATTACTAGCTACTTATTGTTCCGCTATTTTTCAAGGCATCCCGCCTGCTAGAGTTAAATAGCTAGTAATGTGAATGCCCTGATAGATATTTAACACGGGCCATGCTCTGCATCTTTAGGTTCTATCAGACCTTATATTATTGAAGGCTTTGCAGCGCCCTCTCTCGGGTATTCTATGCTTCTTTAATCACCAAATATCGAGTGCTGGTGATATAAGTCTCTTGGCCTGTAATGTCGCACGGGTTATTTAAAACCTGTTCACCGACCAGCACATCTGGCTCGCCACCGCTGCCTTTATCCCATGTTTGCACAAGCACTTTATAGCCAGCTGTGTCTGCGTTCTCAATTCGTACTCGTTTTGTCATGATTGCTCCTAAAATTGTTAATGTTTCCGCACCTTGGGCATTTAATACTGAGCTGCTTTACTTCACCCTCGGCTAGCTTTTTGTTGCATTTACTACACCTAAAATCTACTCGGTACTGCTTATCCTTTGTGTTGCTCATACGGTCACCCTTATAATGACCTTGCCGACGTCGGCAGCAGGGTCTTTGGTTGATCCGTAGTCTGTTTACGGTGAGACGGGTTTTTTAGCGGTTGCTGCCGCTATTGCACTCGCCCTGTTTTATTCACTTCTATATTCTGTCGGCAGTTGCCGCCTTTTTTTCTCGCTGCTATAAGCCTCTTGGCAGTGATTTTTTTGCCAAAAAAACACACTATTGATCACTTTAACTGCGATAAAAAACCGTCTTTTTTTGTGCTGATTGCGCCATGCGCGGGCACTTAATGACTCATCTGCCCAGCCCCATAGTGCGGTATTGATAAGTTGGTCTATTGCCAGCAAAATTTGCACTTTATTGCTGTGTAACAGCAATATTGCAAGTGCTATGAGTAAAAGTATCATCATGCTGGGTACGCGGGCATCATTGCCACGGCCTCTGCTGGTGTGAGCATGGGTGAAGTGCCTGCAATCACTTGGTCTCTATAATCATCTGCCGTCACCCAAACGCTTACCTCCCAATTACCAAAGGTTATTGCGGTGGTTTGATAGGCATTTTGCCAGCCCGCATACTGAATAACAGAGTCGCCACCGCTAAAGCCAAGCTCGCGTGCTTTAGTATTTATCGCGGCTTGTAGCGCAAGGCGTACTTGCTCAAACTGGGCTTGCAATGTTGGAGCAGGCGGGTTAATAGCAATTGGCAAACCAGTGTTATCATCAAAAACGATGTTTTTACCGATTTTGTTATCTGCCATGAGCGCTGCATGCTGTGCATCTGTTATTTCAATGGCATCTTCAGGCCGCGTGCTATGAATCTGATCATTGTAAAAACCACTGTTTAATTTAGAAAAATACCACATACGTGCTCCTAGTTAATTGTACCAATCGCTATCCAGCTAAATGATGCAGATGTATCTTTATATAAACTGAAACTGCTCCCCCCATTTAAGCCGGTTACCCACTGGTTGCTAAATATGCCAGTTGTTTGAGTTGCGTATGCGCTGGCTGTTACGCTAATCACCACATCAAATGCGATTGGATAATTGACGGTAATGACTCCAGTGCTGGCCGATGAATGTAAGCCAAATTGCAATACAAATTTCTTTTTTGTGTTAGTTACTGCGTCATAAAACGGGAATATCATATAGCCCGGATTCGCGGCCACGCCGGCAGCGATTGCAATAGACTTTAATGCCTGCAGTAGTTGCGCATTATTGGCTTTGTTAAGCGTAATGCCTGCCGCTTCAATAACGTTAACTATTTCAGCTTGCACCGCATTAAGCCAAGCAGCATCTACAATACTTGCTGGTGTTGAAGTAGATGGATTTTCATTGACGAAAGTATTGTTTAAGTGGCCTGCGCCATCAGTTTTGTGCATAAAAAACCTCTCCACCGACACCGGTGATATCTTCAAACCATAAGTAAACATGCGCTTGCTTAAATGCTGCTAGCGCATTAAAAATAATGTCTGGATTAACAACTGTTTTGTAGTATCTGACACGTAAAATAAATCGTGACCGTGCGCTGTATAGGCGGTCACCTGCTTTGCTACCCGCTCTAAATGGGCCAACCAAGTGATCAATCTGCACCAATGGCACATTAAACTGTGTGCTATTAACATTGGCTGAAAATAAGCGGTCGCCTGCTTTACTGCCTGCTGTAAAGGGTTTGCGCGGTATGCTTTCTACCACGCCCGCATCTTGTAGGGCTTTTAAGGCCACGGCACGGTAGGCATCGATATGCCAGTTTGATTGTGCTGGTTTATGCAGCTCAATGGCGCGATCCATCACCATCTGCAAATCACTCTCAAGGCGATATGGCTCTTGCGCAAAGGCCATCATCAAATAATCGCCAAAGCCGGATTCTGTCCACTTCCATGCGTCGCCCGGTGGCAGTAATGCCAGCATCGCATCGGCAAATTGGCGTGCGGTATGTTTGATAAGCTGCATCATACGAAGCTTAAGCCTCCGAGCACTAGCACTTCACCTGCTGCAACGCTGATATTAGCCAGCGGTGCATTGCGCACATATTGCGTTGTTACTGTTGCGATTGCTGCATCAAGTTCGGCCATTAGCAACACAGATGTTTCTGAAAACTCAGCCAATATGACGTTGTTAATTGCCGTGTTGATTGCGGCGCGATTAGGTGCGGTATCTACTGCAGAATCTAGGTCTAATGTGATGTTGACTATTTTTGGCGTAGGTGCGCTGACATAAATATCTGCGGTAGCTGGCGCAACGCCCGGGCTGGCAAGATAAGCGGTAACAGCATCTAGCACCGCCTGAGTGGGTAATCTATCAACCAAATTGTTGCATATTGGCCTAATGACTACGCTGCCAAGGCCAAGTGTATGTGTTTGTACCAAGGCAGCGCTTACGCTTGGGTGTGCTGACTTTGCCCATGCTTTATAGTCATTTATTTTGCCGCTGCGTGCGCCTTGGCTCACCACAACTTGCCACTCATCCACCACGCGTGCACGCCAAGCGTGTACATCTTCCAAATCTGCGCCGCCTGTTAATCCGCTTGAAGCTACTGTTGCGTTACTATCTACACCAGCAATTGGGTCAACAAGCGTTAATACTTGATTTGCTGATAAGTTGGTATTTGCACCTGCTGTAGTGCAGGTGACCGAGATATTGTTATTGCCAGCTGCTAATGTGCTAGCGACTGAGGTGATGTAATCAAAGCCGTTGTCACCTCTAAAAACCGCACCTGCGAGCACTATAGCGCCTACGTTGCCCGTGACAATTATTTGACCGCTAGATGGAAAATCAGTGAGACGATTGACGGCATACAAAGCAGCCCAATCATAAAGGCGCTCTAAATCACAAGTAAGTGGCGAGCATTGTGCATCTACCCACTCTACATGACCATGTAAGCTATGAATAACTTTAGCCCAAGTGACAGCTAAAGCATCGCGTAGCGCAGTGACAAAATCGGTTAAGTCAGACTCGATACGTGTTTTTAATTGTGTAAATGTCGGTCTAACGTAACTCATTTTGCTCGCTTTAATTAGTCATCGAACCACCTGAAGTCCCAAGTGCTATCCCACACGTACATGCCTGTTGCATCAATAGTTGCTTGATCTGGCAAGGTGAAGCGGGATAACTCAAAACGTATGCCATCATATAACCCTGCAATGTCGAGTACGACACGCGAAACGTTTCGCAGTCTATCGTCATAGGTTTGTGGTAAGACTTCGATAACATGTACATCTGTGAGTAGTGGATCTTGCTCTTCAAGCGCGTGGGCAACCATATTGAGTGTTTCTAGCCGTGCAGCATCGCTTAACGCTTGGCGCCGCACATACCATAGCCCCGTGCCAAGCTGTGGATCAAACCACCAGCCGCGTTGGTCTAGCTGGTCATCCACTCGGCCTTCAGGCGCGCGTTGATCAGTAAACAATGTGGTGTAGATAATGGTGAGCAGCCGTACCTTTTTAATATCATCGTCTTTGGTTTCATAAGCCAAATCAAACTGGCCGTCGGCTGTTGCAATGATTTTAAGCATGATTAAATCTCTGGTGGCTGGTGGTTATGATGTGGTCGAGGCTGGTCGTTATCTTGCCAAGTTTCAACACCTAAGCCGTCCCATTTTTGGCCTTGGCCGTTTACATCAAATTTATATTCGCTGTCGGCGTGTAACTTGATTTTATCTGCGCGCACTTCAAATGTTTTGCTGGTTTCTATCAGTATGCGGTCACGCTTGATATGTACTTTTTGACCCTGGTCGTCATGTAGTGCCACCTCGCCATCTTCTAGTGTTAGCGTGTAGCGTTTGTCGCCTTGCACTAAGCATAATCCATGTGTGCGGTCACCCGATGGAAATACAATAAAAGCTTGGCAACCTGACTTAGGATGATAACTGAAGCCGTAAGGCTGAATTCGGTCAATATTGTCTAGCACTTCAGCGTCTAGCGCTTTCACTTGCACTTTATGCGTAGTAATGATCACGCCAGTGGCTTGCGCAATAACGAGCTGTAATCTATTCCAGATTTGATTGATCATACTTCACCACTTTTTTAGCTTTACGTTTTGCCGCACTTTTTTTCTTGCTCTGCTCAGCTATACCAACAAATGCGTTGCGATGCATGACGGTCATGTGGGTGAGCGTGCCTTGCTTGTCATCTTGGCTAAAGTGCAGATCACCGATTAACATCACGCTGTCAATATTTTCGGTTGGTATGACCACGCGCACTTGGGTATTGATCTGCCAAGGCTGCCAGTTGCCAGCAGTCTCATGGCCCCAGCCGACCAGTGTTAGTTCAATGCGGTGCGCTCTGGCCAACCTGCGGTTACGCTCAAGCTCGGCGCGCCGTTGCAGCGCGCCAAGTGCGTTACCGTGTCTGTCAGCAACAATATGCATTGGTCTAAAGTAACTTAGGCCCGCATCAATCATCACACCTTTGCGAGAGGTGTTGGCTGCGTAATCAAAACTCTTGACGTAATACTCGCTAAAGCGCAAACGGTACTCATCGGTAACCGCATAAGACTTGATATTGTCGCCAAGTACCAGCGTGGCCACTGGGGCATTGTTATCTGGCTCGGCAATTTTTAAACCACCATCAGGCAATGAGTAAATAAGCACATTACCTGCGCGTGCCGCATTTAAAATCGCATTGGCTGGGCTTTCAGCCTGCATAGAAAAATCTGGCACCAGCGGCGTAGTTTTAGGCGCATTTAAAGGCACTTTAAATAGCGTACAAATGCGCTTCACAATCTCGCCAAGCATCATTTTTTTTAATGTGATGCTGTATTGGCAATCTATCAATTCACGCGCCAGCGATCGTGCGCTAAAACGCACAGTATGTGAATCAGCATCCACATTGCGAGTGAGTATATCGGCACGCACTGTGCTGATGAGTAAATTGTTTAAGTATATTTGCGCCACAGAGTTGGCATCAAGTTTGATATGGTTATCGTCACCTGTGGTAGTCAGACCCAAATCAACACTAGTGGCGAGATCATCAATGCTGGTATGAATACTGACTTGCTGCCAGTATGCATATTTAACGCCATTTAAGCGCACCTCAACAACATTATCCATATACAGTGCCTTGCACAAACAGCGGATGTGCAACATTGTTTTGTGCGTTAAAACTGGCCTCATCTATGCCCATTTGATAAGCAAGCACAACAGCAGGCAATGGGTTAACAACGCTGCGTGATGTAGTTGGTGTTAAGTCCTGATCTAGCAACACATCAATTAAAGCTGCTCTAGCATCAATGGCTTGGTTAAATACATCATCACTCATGCTTGGCAGCTGCGTATCAATCGCCTTAATCACTTTAACCAGCACTAAGTCACGGCTTTGTGCATCAGTGTAATCTGCAATGGCGAGCTGTGCGGCACCTGCCACAAGTAAGTTAGTGCGCAGCGCAGCATCTGCCTGCGCATTTAATTTAAAATTGGCATTGAGTGCCTCTGGCGCTGTGCTTTTTTCAATATCTGCTGGGCTAAGCGCTGAGTTAATAATGCGTGTTACCGCATTGGCACGGGTGCTGCTGGTGATGTTGCCGATAAAATCTGCACCAGTGACCACACTATCCACCGCGCTCAATAATGCATCAGCATACTGTTGCGGCGTTTGCAGCAGCGTTGCAATTTCTGTTTTGACTTCGGTAATGAGGCCAAGCCCGGCATTGACCCATTGCAGTGGTAATGAAGCCACTGAAATAGCCTTGCGTATATGCTCAATGTGCTGCTGCGCCTCTGCCACATAAGCGGTGAGCGTGTTGTTATTCATCGGCTGCAAGTCAAAGTCATCAACTATGGCTTGGCTGAGTGCGTTGGTTTTGTCGATTGCCACATCCACTTTATCTACTGCAGGTACGCTAGGTGCACGGCCGCCTGGTACGAAGGTTATCTTAATTGTACAGAAACCGCCTTGCTCATTGGTTTCTGTGCGTGACCACTCATGCGCACGCACCCACACTTGACCTAGCCACGGATGTTGCAACCAAGCTGCACCCGGTATATTTAGCTTGGCATTAAAGCCGTTTGCTTCTAAATCATAGTCTGGCCCTATAAAATAAGCGCTAATGCTGTAGTCATTCGACTTGTTGCCGAAGTCTTCTATTTCAGGATCGTCGCGTTTTGGATATTCATGCACCACAAGGCGGTGACCATAGCGCGTATCATGGTCGTCGGTGAGGAATTCAAAGCCGCGAAATGAAGCTTTTTTTAAACGATCTTGCCAAGCCATTATGGAATACCCCACACACTGCCTGTTTGTACCCAATTTTTAACTGGGCCTGCAGTATTGGTTGTTTGTGATGTGGCTTTAAGGCCATCTGCCAGTTGCACTTTTACAGTAGTTTCGACTTTAGCTGGCTCAGTTTTAAACGTTTGCATAACCGCATTTCGAGCCTCTTCGCTAAACGGTAACATGAGTGAAGCTGCTGCAAACCCTATACCATTGCCAATGCCTAAGCCTGTTTTTTTATCAAAAGCCTCAATAGCAGGGTTAATTACTTTATCACCGAATTGAAACCCAGCAAATGCAGCGGCGGCAAGCGGTACTACCCTTGCAAGGCCTGATAAGCTGCCAGTGATTGTAGAAGCAACCCCAGCTAATCCGCTTGCACCACTGGTGCCAAGTGCAAGGCTTGCCAACCCTGATGCTGTAGCAACAGCCGTTAATCCAGCGGTGGCCAATGTGCCTGCGCCAAGTAAAAATGGGTGTTTTGTAGCTAACTCTTCAAAGTTATCAGCTACTTTGCCAATCGTTGGTGTTAACTCATCCATCGCGGTTTTTTGCGCTGCCGCTGCTGCTTGCTCTGCCGCGCGCACCTTTACGCTGGGAATTGTTTGCATAAACGCATAGTTGCTATCATTAGCGCCAAATTCAGTACGGTTTTTACTTACCTCTGTATTTACTCGATCTACAACAGATTTGTTGCGCATGCCCATCAATGCGCCTACTGCCTGCATGTCTTGAAAATATTTACCGATGGTTGTGCCTTCCGACAGTGCAGTAATAGATTTTAAAATCTCTTCTTGCTGCGTTCTATCTTTTGTTGATTGCAGCTTGGTAATCGCGGCTTTCAGTTGAGGGTTCTTGGCAGCTTCTTTATCAATTAAGCCCATCCACGCATCAACAGCATCTACGCCTTGCATGCGTTTTTTCATTAAGAAGCCAGTTAAGTCTGTGCCAGTTTGTTTTTCAAAATCCTTAGCAGTGTCAGAGCTAGATAACTTGGCCAGCAAGTTACGCACATTGTTACCAGCTTCGTCAGTAGTGCCGCTAGTCAGAATAGCGGCTTGGTTCATGGTGAGCACTTTTTGCAAGCCATTCAAGCCTAGCATGCCAGATTTACCTGCTAGCGGTAATTGCTGTGCTAACCATTTAGCCTGGTCTTTAATTTCAAAACCACCCGCTTGGCCAGAGGCTGTGACCATATTAAGCGCGGTTTTAAGCTCGCGGTCATTAGACACAATGCCTTGACCAACTAACACGCTAGACAAGTTTGCAATATCTAATGCGTTAGCGTTAGCACCGGTGGCGGTGCGCATGACTGTAGGTAAAAACTTGATTGACCTATCATAGCCAAGCGTGCCTTTAGCAATTAAAGCGTCTAGCGCTTCAGCGGCTTGATCGCGCGTGCCACCTCCTACACCTGATTGAACAGACCTATTAATAATGGCCTCTAGTTCTTTCATGCCACGTTGTTTGCCAGCCAAATCTCGTCCAGAAAAGGCCGTGTTTGCCATACCAGCCAAACGCTCATCAAAGCTCATGGCTTGATCAGCAGCACGCTTGATGACATAGCCACCTGCGGCAATCCCAGCTGTTGCAGTCATTAGACGATTTAACCCGCTATAGCCATCTTTTGCACCTTTAAGCTCATTTCTCAGCTCACGCAGTTTTTTAATCTCAGCGTCTTTTGCCCGTGCTAATTCGCGGCTACTTGCTAGCCCAGCCCGCGCTAATCTGTTATAAGCGGCCTCTGTTTGCTGCATTTCACGGCGCACCGCGTGCTCGCTGCGAATGCCAAGCTGCTCACGCGCCTGCGACATTTTTGCAAAAGCTTGTGTGCTTTTGGTTGCAAACTGCTCGTTATTGCGCAGCGCGTTTTTGCTTAGTCTATCCAGATTTTGCTGGACGGACTTAAGCCCGCCACTGGCGAGGTCTTTAAGGGTTAAGCGTAGTTCGACGGTGGTTGACATGGGTTACCACTTGCTACCAATTTCAGTGCCCTTTATATAGTAAGTGCCTGCATATTGAGAGTTAGTGCCGATGTCAGGCACCACAATAAACAAGCCTGCGAATTTACGTTTTGTCTTGCCTGCTTGCGGTATGTCGCGCACATTTTGGTCATAAATTTCGCCGATTGTTAAAGGCACATTAAAAAATGTATTGTAAACACGCTCAATAATCTCAGGATATGGACACCAGTCGGTATGGAATTGGCTATAAGCGCAGTTAGTAGCGAGCGGCGTTGTATATGTAGAGCCAACTATATACACTTCATTGCCCGCAACTTGTCTAACAAAAAATGCTTTTTTCTGTCCTGCGGTTAATCCTAAATCAGCCCATCCACCCGCTGGTGCAGTAATTACCACGCGCTTCTCTGGCAGGTTTGTAGAAAATGGAATATGTGGCGCAGTGCTTAAAGTGAATTTTACTTCGCCAGTTGTATGCGCCCCAACACCTGCGGCTGATATTGTGCCTGTTGTAGCATTCCCGCCTGCGTTGTCGTTCGCATAAAAATGTACGCGACCATAACCGCCTGCGCCATCATGAGTGTTTAAAATCGCAGGTATTAAGTACCTAGTTACATCCCAGAATGATTTTTCGCTTGTAGAAGCGCCATGTGTCCAGTTGTTTTGTTGTAAAGCGTATGAGTTTATATCATCAGCCGCACCTATTAAGCTATGCTCACCAATCATCACTTTTGGTGGGTGCGTGCGACCATACCATGCACTTGTTGTGATGTATTTCGTCATTGCAAGTATCGTATCTTTAATGACCCTCATACTGCCTTTTTCAACTACGCCAGCGTACCCGTTTGTCTCGCACAATTCTTTATGCAATGCGAACGTGCCATTGTTGAAAGTGTAGTTATTGTAACCAAAGCCACCTAAATACTCACATGCTTGTTTTCCCGTGCCACCATCACCTTCTACCGAGATTGTGCTTGCCGCGCTTGCCAATAAAAAGCCTGTGAGAGTTCTACGCCCTTGGTCACTAGTGTCAGATGTCACTGTGGTGAGTGGGCAGTATTTTTTAAATATTTTATTCACGTATCTTGCAACACGCGCAAACTCATTTTGACCGTTCGTTAATTGAGCACCAGCGGTTAAGCTGTCAGATAAAGCTTCATTGCTGATTTCAACATTATCTAAGGCAGGGTGGCCTTCTAAAATTCGGTTTAATGCACTGGCTACTAACACTTGACCGTCTGTAAACGTACCTGAGCCACCAATTGCGGTTACGTTTAAAGTGCCAACACCAGTAACATTGTCATAAGCCGTTACATTACCAAATACAAAGTTTGCAGGGTTGGTAATACTACGGATTCTTAAATAATTGTTAGTAGTGTATAAACGGTGCGTTTTTGTGGTTGTAAATGACTTTGCACCTAAGCTAACAGAGATTGATGTCGTTGTGTTTTCGCCATCAAATAATTTATATAAGTAATCTACTATTGCCTGTTCATGTGCCGTTGTGTAGCGTGTTTCAACACCAATTTCTATACGCCAATTAGCATTGGCGGATGTACCAACGTTCGTAGTCATGTTGGCAACAAGTTCACCTGTCGCGTCATTGTAGGAGGTAACTGTGCCTCGCATATTCAATCCTCCAGAGTCTCCTTGCTTGTAAGCGTAAACAGCTAACCCTGGTGTAATAGTTTTACCTGTAGGTATAGTAAAGGTCTTAGACCCTGTTCCCCCTGCAGTACTGGTTGTAGATTTATAATTACTCTTAATTAGAGAATTGGTAATGTCTTTTGCGCTGAAAAGTTGCAGAACCCAAGTAACAACGCTATCTTTTGCGTACCAAAAATCCATAGTGCGCAACCAATTGTGTAGAGCCTGAACCCCTATAGCCGCGCCACCTTGCGCATAGAAGTCGTATAACTGACTTACACCTGGCCTATGATTTCTAAACGAACCTAACCATAAAGAAGTATCTAATAATTCTTTACCCGCATCGTTTGATGGAGTTGTGTCATAAGTAAGTTGCGCCTCCACATCATTAAATTGACTATCTCCAAGGTGGTTAATAGGCCATCCTATGTAACTACCACCTAAATTAGCGCGCGTTAATACAATGTTTTTATGTGTAACGATTGCATTTTTTGGTAATGTTCTGTAGTTTGCCATAATTAAGCCGCCCTTCCGTTAGTAATGTTTATAATGCGCTGTGTGGTATTATTGTCGCCTAAATAAACTTGTCCTACTGGGCTTGTAGCATCTGTGATGAAGGTAGGCGCACCTGCCTCCACAGATACGTTAGCAATCAAACCACTTAAGTCATAAAGTTGATAAGGTACACCAAATATTTTAGGGTGCGCTCCCTTTGTGATAGCATCTAATTCAGCTATTGATAATCTATCTTCAATAATCATCACCCGCGCTACATCCATCACGGCCGCTGACCCTGTGCCGGGTCTAATAATGAACTGTAGATTCTGATAATTAGTTTCAGTCAAGCCACCACTAGTCATTGTCGTGCTTGCTACGGTAGGTACAGAGCCGCCAAGCCCTCTGCGCACCGTATAATCACCGACCCCACCAGGCGTGCCGCCTGTTTGCGCGAAAATGTAATGGTCACTACCAGAGCTAACAACTGCCCCAATCTCAATTGTTCCACTCACCATAGAGGTTACATTTAGAGTGCCATTAGAGCCTCCTACAATACTGCCAATAAACTCAGCCGTTCCTGCATAGGTGTGGTTTGTGTGTTGGGCTCTAATGTTAGTTGGGCTGAATTTGTGTATAGCTTTACCAACAAGCAGTTTGTTGGCATACGTCAAACTACTACCACTGGCGACAATGTTGTCACCAACGAGCTGGGTGTCTTGAGTGCTGCCACCTACAATAAATGACCAAAACCAATCACTATCTTGCTTTACAGCCGTAGCCCCAAACAGTTCAGCCGAAGTGACATAACCGCTATCTGCCCCCGCTGAATAACAAAACCCTCGTGTGTTATTATTGGTCTCAAATTCAACGCCAATTCTCGAGGCTTTATTACCATCACCAATAGATGCCCCTGCAATGCCTAAACTGTAAAGAGGCTGGCCGCTACCGCCATTTTGAGCGGAACTTAATAACAAATGCCTGCCGTTGTAGCCTGTAATTGCTGAGTTAGGCAGCCGCGCTAAAACGCCAATGGTATGTCGTCTAGGCAAGGTAATTGGCGTTGCCGCACCTATGCGCAAAGCATTGGCGTTACCATTCAATCTGGCAAAGCCTAGCCTGCCATCCGCGTAAATATCGCTTTTTGCAGAGCCAACTTTTTGCGCTACAGTTTTAACATAGTTAGGTGTAGTTGCCGCAATGATGTAAGCCGAACCCTCCGCGCCATCATTAATAGATACAGTTTCAGTCGTTGTCGAGGTGACAATTGCAGGCGTAGACCAACTATTTAGAGATTGTGAGTCGCCAATTCCACCTTGCGCGGCTGGCGCTTTAACAGTACCAACAAGTTTAATAAAATCCGTGCCATCGCAGTAATACTGCATGAACATTTTAGAGCCGAGTGCAGCACCTGTAATTGTTTCGCCATGCAAGGTCACTGAGTACCCACCGCTACCGCCTTGCACGAACTGGTACAAGTAGTAAGTGTCTGCCACTGGAGTCGCGGGATTGCCTATGATTGTAGTATTGGCTGATAAAGTAATAGTTGGCAAAGTAACAAAGTTGCCACTAGTCTGTTGCAGATTCTCAAGCTTGGTTTTTTCTTCGTTTGTGTAGTCGTTGCTCGATAAACCCTTGCCGCCCACTGCATTTTGTTTTTGTGCCAAAGCCGTGGCTTGTGATGCAATCGTTTGTTGCGCAGAAGATAAGCTGCTTTCTAACGCAGTAATTTCAGTTTTTGCAGTGGCGAGCGCCTCGCGCAGCTTAGTAACTGGTATTTTGCCGTTGCTGGCGGGGGTGAGTGCTGCGTCGATATTGCTCATTGGGCTCTCCTGTTAATCTACAAGAGAGCTTACGCCCGCGCGGGGTTTGTAATGAGGTGCGAAACGTTTCGCGGTGGGTGGTGCTGAGATTAGACGAATGTTTTACCTTCATGCCAAGCTGCTTCTTTTGCCCAAATAAACAGCTCAGGTAGTGGCATTTTTTTAACTTGATTTAAGTCTTGATGTAGCCCTCTGGCAACAAGGGCAACGGCAATCAAGACTCTTGATCTTTTTTTGCTGCGATAGCTAATGCCTCGTCTGGGTCTTTTATACCTTCTGTGCCAAGTTCATTTTTAATCATTTTCATGGCGATTTCATCTGCAGCATAATAATCGCTTACATGCAGCTTTTTGATGATAGCTTCATCTGTACCAGTTAAGCTAGCAATAAGTGCAATGGTTTGGGCATGCATGCCACGTAAATCAAACGATATTAAATCTTCTGCGGTAGCGTGGTCTTTAAAAGTGAGTTTTGAGATCTCAGTTTTTTCAAGTTTGATTGGTTTTTTGAGGTTGAGGGTTTTCATGGTTAATCTTCCTTTTGTTTATAAACCTAGACGATACGCAACAGTAATGCGCCAGATCACACCAGTTGTGGCTGGTGCCACCACTGTGGTATTAGTACCAATTGCGGTAGCGGCCATACCTTGCGACCCAAAATCCATTTCACGCACTACATCTGAACCTTGAGCCTCTGCCCCCGCCGGAAAGTTAATCACGGGTGATCCCGGTACATTGGTTGTTGTTAATAACACAGGTGCAGCAGCTGCGGTTAAGGCGGCAGCATTAAACTTAACAACCTGTACAAAATCAATATAGTGTCGCAGCCCAGCCACCAATGGCACAGTTGCGGTGACCGCTGCACCTGATACACCCGTGGCTGTTACTAGCAAGGTTGCTGATTTTTGATCTCGCACATAAGGGCTGAGCGCTTGTCTATCATCTGCGTTGATTGTGACATCAAGTGTGCCAGCAGCGTATACGCTTAAACGCACGCGCACTTTTTTTAGCTGAGCCACGCATACCGATAATACTCTACGCACTGATGCAGCATTCACAGCTTCTAGCAGCAAGGGCTGTGCCGCTAGAGGTATAGTGCCAGCGTTGCAAAATTGCGGAATCGGAAAAGCCAACAGCGCGCCATATGTTAAGCCATCTACAGAGCCTTCAATCACATATGTTGCATTGAGCGTGCCGCCGCCGCCATCTAAAAATATAGTTGCGCTCTCATCACCATTCACATCAAGCACCACTTCTGAGTTGATGCCAGAAATAGAGCCAAACTCACTTCTCTGCTCAAAATGTGGCATAAAATCGCCAAGTAGATTTCTCAATATGCTCATATGTTTGCCTTAGTTAAGTATTTTGTATGCCACTTTAAAGTCACCTACGATTGGGCCTTGGGCGGTTAAGTGAAAATCAATGCTGCCATTGTTGGCTTGTGCATTAATTTGATAGTCTGCGAGATCATCTAAGTCATGGTCATCGTTTAGTAGGAGTTGTGCGTCAATAATATTCACGCTGGTTACCGCTGCATCAATACTATTAATTGTGCATTCGACATATTTTGCGGGTGAAATATTGAGTGTCACTATTGTGTGAGCTATAAAACCCGTGTCACCTTTTAATCCTTGCGCACCAGTTAAGCCTTGAGGACCCTGTGGGCCAGTGTTACCAGTGTCACCTTTTAAGCCCTGTGGACCTTGTGGTCCCGTATCGCCAGTGTCACCTTTTAAGCCTTGCGCACCAGTTAAGCCTTGAGGACCCTGTGGGCCAGTGTTACCAGTGTCACCTTTTAAACCCTGTGGCCCTTGATCACCAGTGTCACCTTTTAAGCCTTGCGCACCAGTTAAGCCTTGTGGACCCTGTGGACCAGTGTCACCTTTTACCCCATGTTTACCAACATTAATGCTGGTGACTCGGTTTGTACTGCTGCCAGCATTGCGTACAGTGAGCGTGCTGTGTTTACCGATTATTTTGCTCACGCGTACTGGCTGTGACTTTTTAATAACGGTAATCATGGTGTGCGGCGTGTATAGGTTTTAACCAGCTTGATACTAAATGCTTCGGTGTAGATCGGTGCGGCGTTAATAGTGTAAACAAGGTCTGCAAAATAATCACCTAGCGGCAGCGCTTCTGTATCGAGCGCGGGGGTTAGTGTGTATTGCCCTAGTGCAGCGTTGGTGATAGTGCCAACAAATTGATGCACGGCGTTGCCGTTTTTATCGACTACATCAGCCTTAATGGTAACACCAACCAATGAGGCAGGTGTTTTACCGTCTGCCTCAAAGTATTCTACCGTGGGCGAAAATAACTCACCGCGCTTGACCTCGACCACTTGCATTAGGCAATTTTCTCGCTAGTGTTAGCCATGATGCTAATTTTGCTCTCACCATTTTCAACGCCAACAGCATCCGTCACAAAGGCTTGGCTAAGCATATGCACGCTACCATCGGCTAGACGCACTGTGACATCTTCGTCTTTGATAGCATTGAGAGCCACTACATCTACCGCACTTAGCAAGTTGATATTTAGATCAAGCTTGGCTGGTGTGCTGGTTTCAATGTAACCACCATCGGCAGCAAGGCGGCCACCTTTATGCTCGCGCTTGGTGCCGCTTGGTGTGAATGAGCCGGGGTTTTCTGCCAGTGGCAACTTACCAATGCTTGGTACGCTTACCGTGCGGATATTATAAATTTGTGCCATGATTGAATGCCTTTTAAATAATGTTTAAAGTATGTTTAAACTTAAACCAACGGTACTGCAGTGCGGAACTGGTTAATACCCGCAATGTTGTAGAATGGGCTTAAGAACACGGGCGTATCAAAGAAGTCAAAGCGGCTTTGGTTATCGCTATTTTGTTGAACGATTAAAGTCGATTTGTAATAGTCTTTGTTTTGGCACCAGCCAAGGTCGTAGCAGAACTTATGCTCGTACAAGCTGAGTAATTTGATTTTAACGCTGTCTTCAGTGGTGATACGCAGACCAGGACGATAGCCTTCATCATTTTTAGCTGCAGCTGTGCCAACAAAAGCTTTGGCCAACTCAATGCGTTGGGTGTAGCGATAACGCTCTTGACGCTCTGCAGCGTTAATATCAAGCCAAGCGCTATCGGCGCTGCCATCTGGCCGCACCTGGTACATTGAGATTAAGCGCTTAATGTAGCAGCTACCATCTTTTGCCACTTCCATAATCGACATGCCCTTAAACAGCAAGCTGTTGGCTTGTGTCCAAGTAAAGTAGCTCAAGCCAATCAAGCCGGGCAATGCAATGCCTTCAAGACTTGTAACAGGGTTGTTGTAAAGTTTTGGAGCAGCTGCAGCTGCTAAAATCGCAGCAGATTCCCATGTGGATTTTGGGTTGATGCCTAAAGCTAGATCGCAAATGTGCTCATAGTTTTTAGTCTCGCCAAAAGCCACTGCGCCTGCATAGTCACCACGGTAAGTTGTGAATAAACGGAAGCCTGCTTGAATAGGCGGTTGATAACGACGGCGTTGTTCTGTATGCCATGCGGCCAGTGTTGCAGCATCACTAAAGCCTAATGCAACATAACGGTACCAGAACGTGCCAAGGATTGTTTCAAGATCACCTAATGCTGGATTACCGGCACCGCCAGTAAAGCCAGCAATGGCTACCACTAAGCTGGTAGGTGTTAACTCGCCATAAATATTGGTGCGCAAATCAATATCGTTGCCGCAAGTGCCTTTGTGTTTTGCTGTTAATGTGACCACTGCAGCTACAGCTGCGGCGGTGCATGGTACGTTAGCATCTGCATTAATAGCAGCTGTAATAGCCGTGGCAATTTGCGCAAGCGTCATGCTGCTAGTGACACCCACTTCAATTTTGTGGCCAGCGATATAGAGCGTGTAAACGCCACTGGCTGTTGCTACTGCGGTAGCTGTAAGCGTAGCTGTGGCTTGTACGCCTGCGGCGTTATCAGCGTACGGCAGCATGAATAGATCAAACACTTGATCCACCTTGCGATAAGCCTCTGCCATTTGGTGCAGCATAGAGCCTGCGCCTGCTTTGGTTTTAGCGTCTTCCACACTGCTGATACGTGTAATTTCACCCGCTGGTGCTGTGCCTGTGGCTAGTTTTTGGCCAACTAACAACATTGTGGGGATGGTGTCACCCAAGCCCGCTTGTGAACCGTCAATCTCAATTTGCACACCAGGATAGCGTAATGCCTCTGGAATGTAGTCAAATGGTAAACTCATGCTAATTTCTCCTGATATTCCGCTTTTTCAAATGGCGGTGGGTCTGGTAAATAATTGGTAATTTCTGCAACAAAGCTGTAAGTGTCTGCCCAGTAGATATCGCCCTCGGCATATTGCAGCACGCGCCCGCCATCGTAGTTAATGGCTTTGGTATCATCATGCGGGTAGCTGCCAAGCAGCTCAGTTTTAACTGCTTTGCGATATTGCAATAGCAAGTCGTCTGTTTCGCCCGGTGTGTGCACACGGGCATTTTCAATGGCAATCACCACATCAAAAGTGACTGTGATCTCTTCACGACGCTCGCCCAGGTGTTTGCTTTTTTCATTGGCACGCACCACCCAAGCAGCTGGCAATGGCAAAGCATCTGGGCGAATTTGCGCATACTCTGCAGCGCCTGCCACTTGCCTAAACCATAACGCATTAAAGCTTGGTGGCTTATGCTCAAGCTGTTGAATGATGGGCGTGAGGGATAGCATTATTGCCATACCTCATCAAAAGGCTGGTCTATCGGTTGATCTAGCGTAAATTCGTTATCGACATCTGAGTTAACGCGGTAGCGCCCAGTGTTGCTGGTGATGGTAATCACATCGCCCACAATTGGTGTGGCGGTAGGGTCAGCGGGTATAAGGTTAATCTCACCACGTGCGTGAGATTTAAGCGTTGCAATTGCGCCATCATAAGCACGTTGTACATCATCTGTCATGCGCTCTGCGCCTTGCAAATAGTAAAGCGCAATAGTTGAGGTTAAGCGCGCCAGCAAAGTTGTTTGTACCGTGGCTGGTATGCCGTAGGTTAAAATTAAAGCATTAGCATCTGCCAGCGCTTTATCAATGGCATCTAGGCCTAATTCAATCGCATCTTGATCTGCTTGCGTAAAGTCACCCATAGTACCGCCACTTATTGCAACACGTAGCGCATCATCTGGCGGCATGGCAATATCGGCGGGTATGGCGAGCTGTGCTAAACGACGTGCGTTTGAGCGTGCAAGCAGATCTATGCGGGTAGCGAAAGGCATGACAGATTATTTGCCTTTTGCTTTAGCCGTTGCTTTTTTAGCAGCTGCAGCTGGTGCAGGTGCTGGATCGGCTGGTGCTTGTTCAGCTGGTGCTGGTGCTTGTTCAGCTGGTGCTGGTGCTTGTTCAGCTGGTGCTGGTGCTGGATCGGCTGGTGCATCTGCATGGTTGCCGTCATCACCACCGGTGTTACCTGTGTCATCATCATTGTCACCCGTATCACCAGTGGCGCCGCCGGCTTCACCTGCCCCTACAACTTCAACTTCTAGCATTTGCTCTTCAAGCAAGCGTGTTGCTGTGGCATCATCCACCTCAACTTCTTTTGCTTCGTCGGTAAATTCAATACCACAGCGATAAAACTGTTTTGCACCAGATTTTGGGGCTACACGTACATTTAAAATTGGCATTGCAGATTCTCCTAAACTTTAGTTAAAACATGAGGCTCAATGCTGAGCCTCATATGTTGGTTAAGCCAATAGCGGCGTTACAATCACTTTTACGCGGTTGTAAAGCGCATTGTCTGCGCCATTTGCCAAGGTTTTAACCGTGATTAAGTTTTCTGCTGCAACACGGTTAGCTGGGCCAACTACAATGGTGTCTGGGATGATATTAAGCGGACGGTTGCCATCGGCTTTAATTTGCATCATCGCGTTGTAGCCAAGGTTAAAGTTTGTTGCATCTAATGCAGCTTTAGAGCCATATGCTAACTGCCAGAAACCATAGGCAGCTTCACCACGCCAACGGCCACCCCAGCTGAACACATCGGTGTTATACACCGTGTCAGAGTCAGTGTTAGTTTGGCTATATAGTTCGGCATTAGTACGCTCTTGCAAGTAAAACGCCTGTGGAGCGCGTTTTGTGCAAAGCAATACCCAAGGCTCTAATGCGCCCGCTTGCATATTGCTTACAGTTGCCGCTGTACCTGAGCCATCTTCGTTTGGGGCTACTGGGTGATCTGTATCAAAAAAGAATTGGCCGTCATAACAAATGGTCGAGAATGCTGCTTTAATTGCGCCAAAGATTAAATCGTTTTTCAGATCAACAACAGACTGGCCGAAGCTCTCAGCCACGTCGCCATACATTTCAAGGTTGTTATCTTCAAACGCTTCGCGTGGTACATCAAGCGTATTTTCAAACTTGCGGTTTGGCACGGTGTAAGCGCGCTCTTTAACCGTTTTGTGTAAACGAGAGCCTACCCATTCGCGGAATGCTGGGAATTGTGATAACCATGCGTAAGTGTTGCTGGCACCGCCAGAGCCAATACGCTTGGCAATTTGTTTCCATGTCTCTTCAGACATGCCCAAGCCTGCATTAAAGCGGGTTTGGATAGTGGTGTTAAACGCATTAATTTGCGCTTGGGTTAAAATTGTAGCTGCTACCATTTTTGATCTCCTAAAGTGATCTGATTAGTTAATTTAAGCTTGTGCTTGTTGTTTACGTGTTAACTCAGCCTGTTTGGTTTTAGCAAACTCTTCAGGCTTCACACCCATGCGCGAACACATCGCCAACTCAGCTTCATCTAAGCCGTGGTTAATATCTTTGTGAGCAGGGTCAGCTTGACGGCCTTGTGGCACCAACGGTGTGGTGGCTTCCAAGTATTCCGTCAGTGCAGCAAGGTTGAGTTTTTCAGCCCACGCTTTTTGTGCTGGCGCTACACGGCCATCAGTCAGCGCAGTCTGTAACAAATCTGCATGGGCTTTTTTTTCAGCCGCCAGTGCTGCTTGCGCTTTCTCTTCATCCATTTTTGCTAGCTTGTTGGTTAGCTCGGTTTTATCTGCTGTGAGCGCAATCACTTGCTCATTGGCTGTTTTTAAATCAGCAGTGAGTTTTGCCATTTGAGTGGTCAGCGCGGCTAACTCGGTGTCTTGTTTGTTATCGGGCATTGCAATGTCTCCTGTGTAAAAGTCTTGCGTGGATTTGGTAAGGGCAGCCAAAGCTTTAAGGCCATCAAGCGCTGGCGTGTTGGTAAGGGCGACAGATACGATGTTGACAATCTCGCCAGTTTTAGCGTGGTAGTTAAATACAGCACTGATGTATTTGTATTCTTTGGTGCGAATATGCTCGAGTGCTGCTTGTGTCCATTCAATGTTGACAGCCCATAGGCCATCATCACGATATTCCATTTGCTTAAACCAACCTGCAGCAATGACTTTTTGACCGTTTTCTTCAGCACGTAAGCTTTGATGCTCATAGTCAATCAGCGTCATGTTTTTGCGTACTGCCATGACGGCGATAATATTTTTTGCAATAGCGGCTGAAAGCTTAAAACTATCGACATTCAGAGGACGGCCATCATCTGGCGTAAAGTCGCCTGCAGGCAGCAAGTGTGCCTCATGATTATTTGGCTCGATGCTGCCATCGAACACAAAAGACATCGACATTACATTTTGATTTTTAGCCACTCAATAGCCCTCGGTTAATAAGTGCATTGTGGGCTGTGGCATTAATTAAAATAACATGCGAAATGTTTCGCGGTGCCAGAGGGTGGCTTAGATTTGATTTAACGCGTTTTGGCGCGTTTTTGTTTTTGGCTGCGCTAATGATACCAACTCAAAGGTGTTAAACGTTTGTGGGATTATTTAAACGCATTTTTGCTGGGTATTCGATTGAGTGCTTTGCTTAAAATAAGTCAAACTGCCTGTCATCCTCTTCACGGCAGATATTTAAGATGTGCCGTGAGGTGAGGCGATAGTTTTTTGCAAGCTTTGATAATGTAGATTTGCTGCGCTCTTTGCGAATTTGCGTATCGCGTACCAGAATAAATAATTTGTCAGCTTTTGGTAGGCAAATACGATCTGCGCTATCAAGCATATTTGCCAGTGCAATACGCAAGCGCATCAACTCATCATCAGCAAGCCCAAGTGCATAGCTTTTATGCTTTGGCAAACTCACTAATACGCCACCGTGCGTTGATAAAAAATCACGGGCACGGGCAAAGCCGAGCGCTTTAACAATACCGCGTAATGCAGGCGGCAAGGTTTTAAGCAGCTCTGGTTCTACATTCGGCCATGTGATTTGATTTGTCATTAACGTGCTGCCCAAGCTTTGAGTGACTCAATAATCACTGAGCACTCTTTCAGTGATAGCTCATCTAGGTTATTGACCTGTTTGCCAGTTTGACGGCCACAAAATTTAAGTAGGCTGGCACGGGTGGTAGATTCCACCTTGCCCGCTTGGCCTAGCTTGGCCCATAATTTAAAAATGTTGGCAATGCGTGGCGGTACATCTTTACGCGTGTTGTTTGCTTTGTCATTAAAGCTGCGCGTGCGCGGCCAGCCACGTTTTTCATAATCTTCTAGTGCTGCGGCGAGCTGCGGCATATTCATGCTGCTTGCTGAGATACGGCCTTCAATTTCAACTGCGCCATGACGGGCGAGTAAATTGCGGTGCAGATCATCGCACCAGCCGGGGAGGTTTTTTTCAGCCCAACTTTTGGCAATGCCAAGCAGCTGGCGGTAATGTTTTATGAGATCACTCATGGCTGACCTATTGCTCCTGATGTTGTGCGATCTAATCCGTTCTGAATGGCATTTTCGTGAGGCTCAATTGTTTCTTCAATCATATGCAGATCAATATCCAATACTTCACACCAGACCTCACTAGGACTTTCTACTTTAGCGAACTGGTTCCAATATCTATTTACACTATAATATCTACCTAGAAATATCAGTCTTTCTGACTGTCCTATCCAATTGTACTTACCACCGATTTTCATTTTTACTCTCCTGAAAATCATCTTGTTAACATCAACAAGATGATTTTTTATTAAATTGCTCAGTATTAAGTTGCTTAGGTTTAGCCTGCGTTAACTGCATCCTTAAGCGCTTTAGCAGCACTAAAGCCGGGCACATTTTTGGCGGGGATTTGAATTGCCTCGCCTGTTTGCGGGTTGCGGCCAGTGCGTGCTTTACGTTGGCTAACTTTTAGCTTGCCTAGGCCGTGTAATGTGACTTCATTGCCTTTGGCTAACTCATGTTGGGTAACCGTTGTTAATGCTTCTAGCACGCGCTCTGCATCAGCTTTGGTAGTGCCTGATGCGTTTGCTACGGCGTCAATTAAATCTTGTTTATTCATGGTTTAAATCCTTTTAAAATGTAAAAAATGTTTGTTTTAAGTTGACCGCGCCCGCTGTTTGGATGACGCGCCCGAAGGCGTGGAGGTCAAACAAGCGTCACGGTCTGCTGCGGTTATATCCCCACTCACAGCTTGGGTTGTGGATCAACAATCTACTTTTTCATCCATTTATCGTGCGCCCACATGCTGGCTATAATGGCAAATGGCCCTGCGCTTAAATAAGCGCTCATTTCAAAAAAGCCCGCCTGTGGTACGGTTTTAAATAGCACTAAGTTGCTGGTGCCGATTAAGAAGCTGGTAAAGAATGCAGCAAAGTAATGGCCACGGTTAACATTCATGCTCTGAAAACCGAGCGCAAATACCAGGACGAAAGTGCTACCAAAAATAAGTGCGGCTTCCATTAAATATCCTCCGCGCTGCGAGGTACAAAGCTGGCACATACCGCGTTTACTTGTGTAGAGAATCTGCCAAGACTGCAAAATGCACCGTGGTTTTTGTCAATGCTTCCGCAATCACCACACTTTTGTACTAAGCCTTTTTTATTGCGCTCTTGTGGACTAAGCCATTCACGCTTAAAGCGCACTTGCTCTGTCCATGTGCCAGATTGATCAGCTTTCATCACACGCTCGCAATATCTAAGCTAATGGGAGTGTATTCATCACTGTCACCCACACGCTTGTAAATGCGCACATAAGCTTTGGTGCCAGCCACGCGCAGGCTATCTGATATGGCATCCATCGCTTGATGCCAGTCTCTATCTTCAATTTTGTGTTGACGCAGGCTCAGCACTTTGGTGGTACTAATCTTGCCTTCTTTATCTACTTCAAATGCGCCATTAACCAACACGCGAATATTGTCGTTGATGCCTTCAGCCCAGCGATTGATGCACTCGTCAATCAAGTGCTTTGCCGCTTGCAGGCGCTCATCAAACACCAAGTTTTCAGCATAAGCGCGCTGTATTTTGTAGCGGCCATCGTAGCTGGTGAGGGTGACATTGCCTTTGTTGCCACCCAGCTTGGCGCCATATTGCTCACCGCTGATCTGCACAAAGGCGGCAATGTTGCCAAAAACATTGTCTTTGTAAGCTTTAATCAACTCGTGCAGCTCAATGGCTTCAAGCACAATTTCATTGACTAAGTTGTCACGCATCAAGTCGATTTCTTTAATTTTGCTAATTGGCACTAAATTGCCTTTTGCATCTTCTCTGTAGCCTTCTGGTATTGCGGTCATTTTGTTTCTCCTAGGTTGGTTAATTTTTTAAGGGTTGCTTTTAAGTTCACGGGTGCATCTTTTTTAATCTGCTTGGCTGTGTGCACCTCGCCATATTTGCGGCCTTGCTCTTGTTGACGCTCGGCTTGAGTTGCGGCTTTCTCAGCCATGCCTGCAATAATCTCAAGCAAGTAGCCGTGGCTTTTAATCGGTAAGCTGAGCTTGTCACGGCTGGCCAACATAGTTTCAATCGCTTGCTGCCAATAAGCTTGCGGTGCGGCGTAAATAGTGCCGCTGCGTGTGATTTGGCCTGACTTAATCATGGGTACCAACTCATCGAGCAGCTTTGCCAATTTGCTCATGCTGATAGCGTGCTTGGCTGGCTTAAAGAGCTGCACGTAGCGAATAAGAAAGCTGCCAATTTCAGTGAGCTCAAACGCACGCACTACCGCCTGACGCGCTGCCACATCATTGAGTGCAGATTCAAGCGGGTATTCAGCTTGGCAAATTGGGCAGACGAGTTTCACGCTGGCTCCGAGTCATTTTGTTTAGATAAATCAAATTCAATACGATTAAAAACATCTGCAATTTTGTTTAATCTGATTTCGATTTCACAATTAGCTACATGTATGCTTACTGATGGATCGTCACCAGCCTTTAGCTGTTTTGCAAAATTGCAAACCACATCAGCAAGCCAATCTTTAGCGGGTTGTTGTAAGTTTCCAATCATGGCTTACTCCATCGCACCGACAATTGGCATAACTTGCTCGCTAAGAAACTCAACCACATCTTTGGTTTGCGCTGGGTTAAGCTCAATCGGCATACCGTAATCATTTAATCCAAATAGCATCAAGCAACCATCGTTGGTATATGCCACGCGGAAAGGTTTAGTAGCTTGCTCAGCCACTTTTGGCGCGATAGGCGTTGGTTTTGGTATAGATAAGCTCTCGTACACCTTATCAATATCAATTACTGGTGCATCGAGTGGCGCTTCTAGCAATGTAGTTGCCAAGTCAGCCATATTTTCAACGGCTTTTGTTTGCAGCTCTGGCGCACGCACGCGACTAGGTTCTACCTTGGCTGTATCTTTCGGTGCATCTTCAGCCATATAAAACATGCGGCCTCTTCCATCTGGTACTGGCATGGTGATGACTTCGCTTCTTGCTATCTCATGTTTAATGTATGCACATACGCCAGTTACGCCCATCGCTACGTCCAGCTCACCACCTGTAATGCCTGGTTGTTTTTTTATCAGTGCTAATGCATCTAATCTTGTACTCATCATTGTCTCCAAATGTTTGTTTCTCAATGGGCAAGCCGCGCGACCTGCAGGGGTGATTTGCCACATGCCACTTTTAAAGTCTGCGTAACCTTTTTTTTGCAATACATTAGCTGCGTGCGCACCATCAAATCTGGTATTTAAGTCTGATCCATCTATCGGGCCAGCTCGAAGCACCTGCAGCGTTGCAATTTCAAGGGCACTCAGTTTCACGCGGCTTGCCTTTGCATGTGGTTAAGTGCAGCGCGGCCAGCTTCGGTGATGCTGTACACATAGCTTTTGCTCATTTCAATTGCGCCTTCGGCCTGCATTTTTGATAGCAGCTGCTGCAAAGACACATCAAACAAATGGATGTGCGAAATCATGTTTGGCACGGTGGCTGGTTGTGCTGCCAGCAGCTCTAATATCTGCTGCTCGACGCTGCGAAAATAAAGCTGGTTAATCAAGTATTGCTGCATTGCTAAAACCCCCAAATTAAGCGACATGCCAAACAAAGTGCAAAAATTGGCACGGCTAGGTAAAATAAAATGGCTTTAATCATATGCATGTTATTTATGCGCCAAGTGCCAGCTCATATCCCAGTTATGATGCGTGGTGAGCCACACTTTAATAGTGCGTAAAGTGCTTTTAAATCTGGTATCGTTGATATACATCGCAGGTGTTGCCACACGCTTTGTGTTAGTTGTACGTGTTTTTACGCGGTGTATCTGCGCCCAAGTTTGGTCATATTTAGTCATTGTGTTGCCTCCTGTTGAGTGTTTAAAAACGGGTCTTTGTGCTGCATGCGAACGGCTAAGACGATTACAATTAAAATGTTGATCACCAGCCATGTTGCTAAAACATAAAAGAGTGTCATCTTGTCCTCCGCTATTTAATTGGGTGTAAGCACAGTGCTTGTGCGGCAATGGCATCAACCAGCTTGGTATCAAGCTCACGCCCTTTGCGAAACTGATTGACACTGGCGATTAAGCCTTCAACCAACATACGCGCCGAGCCTTGGCAGTAGGCCATCATGCGTTCTATCACTTCATCACTAATGTCTTCACCCGGAAAGGCGGCTTGCACCAGCGCTGCGCCATCATCTTTGGTGATTTTTCTAATCGTTTCAGGCCAAAAGCCTGTGCGGCTGCGGATTTGGTCAAACTGACCATGCTCTGGCTTAATCAAGCCGTTGAGGTATTCGGTACCACTTAACACCACGCCGATGTTGGCTTTGTCGCGTATGCGGCGCACGATATGCAGTTGCTTAGGCGTTAAGGTTTCAGCCTCGTCTAAAATAATCAGGCTGTCTGTGTCTTTAAGTTCTGATATCACAGCCTCTAACATCACATAGTTGGTGCCGTGAGCATCTGGCCCCAATATGCGCTTGGCAAACTCTTTTACAATGGTTTGCGGCGTCATGGTTGGGTCGGCTTCAATCATGAAGGTGTTGGGGTTTTGCTTGGCGTAGTACTTTAGGCTAAAGGTTTTGCCTAAGCCTACATAGGCGCTAATCACGGCAAAGTTACGATTGCGGCGCGCCATTGTGCAAGCGGTTTGCACCATTTTAAAAACACTGGTTTCAACCGCTGGCAATAGATCAGTCTCTTGCTCTTCAATGTGTTTAATTGCGCTGATGATCTGCTCAATTATTTTGGTTGGGCTGGTGGCATAAGTGCCGCTTAAAATTTGGCTGATCGTGCTCACCCCAATGCGTGCCATACGTGCTAGTGCGGCTTGGCTGACGCGCTGTATATCATTCGTTGTTAATTTGCGCTCATCAAGCCAGTCTTTAACAATCTCAAGGTTTTTTAAGTCTTGGTCGGTATATTCAGTGTCTGTTTTAGGTCTTGCCATTGTTTTACCCTCCGTTAAATATCAGTTAAATCAAGTATCAGCGCTTCGCCGTCGTCGTCATCTTGCTGTTGCTCTATCGCAAGCGCATTGGTTAATGCGTCAACATCAATGACGCGCCCAGCACGTGCTTTTTGTTCTGCCATTTTTTTCTCAAGGCGTTTAAGTGCGTCTTCAGCACTGGCGATGCGTTTTTCTTCAAGCCTTGTGGTATCCACAGCATCGATGCGGCCAATCAGATTTGCATCGCATATCCAGCGGCCATCAAGCGTGCGTACAATGCCGACTTCGTTCACCATTAAGTCGTACTCAAGCAGTACTTTTTCGCCATTGAATGCAATCAAATCAGGGTGACCATAGGCGCGTTTACCATGCGTTAAGCAGGCGCGGCGCACTGTTAGCTCTACCACTTGACGTTTCAGATCATGCACAGTGGCGTGCGGTGGAATTGGCACTAAATCAGCCCACAGTTGCGCACGGGTAACGTGTTTGTTTTCAGGGTGTGGGCGGTTGTGGTAGCGCTCTAGCCACTCGTTAAAAGCTTGGGTAAACTCTTGCAGGGTTGGTGGTTGTAAACGACCTGCTTTAATCTCACGCACGGTGAGCTGCTGCACTTCACTTGCCATGTCGGTACCGCAATAAAACTGCGGGCGCCATAGCTTTAAAAAGTCGTCTTTAACGATTCTAAAGAAGCGCTCAATCCAGCCCTTACCGTGCGGGTTACCGGGGATAGAGTGAATGATTTGTTGTATGCCAATGCGCTTATAGAAGCCCACTACATCATCGCTCATCAGTTTGTTTTTATAGCCCGAGCCGTTATCGATGTAGAGCATTGGTGGCACGTGGTTGTGCTGGTCGATGGCCTGCGCCCACATGTTTTGTACAGCAATCGTGCCTTCGTGCTCATCGGCACGCCATGCTACGATTTGGCGGCTGTGTAAATCCATGCCGACAGTCAATTCAGGCCGCCATAGATCACCAGTAACAGGGTGCGCTAAGTAAATGTCTGCTCTATAACCGTCAGCCACATATACATCGCCCGCCAGTGCGTTTTCTGTGCTGCGGCGTATGTAGGCTTTTTCAGTTAGGCGGTAGAGATTTTTACCAATACGTGCTGGGCTGTTGCGGCCTAGCATGGCAGGCACGCTATTAAGGTAATGGCGCACTTGGTCATAGGTGACCGCAAAATTATCAACCTCAACCAAGCGGCGATGCACTGCGCTAATGTCTGGTTTGCCCGGGTTGTTAAAGTACTCGAGCGCAGGCCCCCACCAGCTGCTTGACTCTACCACGCGGCCTTTATGATCTGGCAGTAAACCGATTAAACCTTCGGCTTTATAGTCAGCCATCCAAGCGCAGATGGTTGAGCGAGTTGGGCTGGTGCGGTCTTTTTTAGCTGTTGCCGCCATTGCGTTGGCTATGTGTACTGGCAGGCGTTTTGACTCGTTACGCTCTAACAGTAAGGCAACAGCGTTGTTTTGACTCACGCCATCTAACACCATGCTTTGCAATGTGTTGACAATAATTTCACGCTGCATTGCCACCTCACGTGCCTTGGCTGTTGATTCTTTCCAAGGGTCGCGTGCGCGCATTGCTAACACGTTATTGGTTGGCAGCACTACTTTACCGCCTGTGGGCGGGGTGACATGCATCATCATGGCCTTGGCTCCCATTTTTACTCAGCCTTGGCTTTAGCTGGGCGACCACGACCACGTGGCTGGTCTGCATCACGTTTAATTTGACGTGCTGCCTCGGCAGCGCCGTGTGCGTTTTTGAGTGACTCAAAATCAAGCTGCCATCTTTCAGCCTCTGCAGGTGTTAGCACATGCTGGCCTTGTACGCGCTCTGGTAACTCTGGCGCGCGATTTCGCATAGCTTCTATGATGCTTAAACCTTTTGATACAGCTACACAGGTGGCGATATAGACTTGCTCAATACATAAATTCACTTCAAGAAATGTTGCTTGCACAAAAGATGATTCAAACAGCTGTTGAAGACTTTTTAAATTGAGTTCAACGCCTGCTTGTAAAACCATAGACTCTTGACGACAATCTTCGGTGAAGCGGTCAAACTGGGTGATGCGTTGCTGTTTTGAAAGGCGCTCAATTAGCATTTCTTGGCGCTCAATTTCGGCATCCATATTTTTGGTGCGTCTGCCGCTAGCTTCTAAATCTGCCTCAAGGTTGGTAACTTTTTCATTGAGTTCGGCTTTGTCTTTTTGATGTTTTGATACGATTCCATCTACTAAATCAATCAACTCATCTTTGTTGCCAGAATTAGCAACTTGCTCAATCATTGCTCTATCTGTATCAGATACCTGTCTAATTGACCGCATGGTGGATGGGCCTATGCCAATTTTCCGCAAAGCATCGAACGTAGGCTGACCGAGTGACTCTAGATTTAGAATTTCTAAATCAATTGTTTTGTTGCTGCGACCTTCACAGTACTGACAAAAATCTGACCAACTGCTAACCGTTAGCAGTTTTCCATCTACGATTAACTGAGCACCCTTATAAGCTTTGGTTTCCTTAATGTTAATTAGGTCTATTAAATCGCTAACCGTTAGCAATTTTGTTACTGCGTCAATCACAGATTTTCGCCCAATACGCTGATTAATTAGCGCCGTTGCTTCATGTGTAGAGTGCTCTACATCTAAACCAAGCGCGTCTTCATTAGAAGGGATGGCTACAGCTTTTTTTAATTTATTTGGTAGGCCATTTGTTTGGCTGGATAAGTTAATTAAATCTAAATCGATTTCATTAGTCATGATTAACCTCAAGACGTGAAATTTTTTTAATAAACATAGATTTAGAAATTAGAAATACCTCTTCTAAATATTTTCTATCTTTGGAAGATAGTTTTTCTTCAGGTACGCCACATTCTTTACATGCAGCAGTAATCATGGGGTTTAATAATTCATCCATAATTAAGCCGCCTCTTTAATGCCAAGCGCGACAGCTGCTTTGTGTGCTTTACCGAAGTTACCGTGGTTTCGACCATTCAATACTGCTACTACTGTTGGGTAGTCACAGCCAATGTCTTTAGCGATCTCTTTAAAGGTTTTACCTTGTTTTAAAATATGGGCTTTTGCCTCTTGTGGAGTGAGTAATTTTGGTGTCATAATGAATACCCTTTTTTATTAAATCTGAACATAAATTATCAAAGTGTTCACATTATGATAACTCAAGTTCTCTTTGTCAAGAGGTTTATATGAATATTGATTCTCAATTTGGCGAACGCCTTAAAATAGAGCGAAAAAGATTGAACTATAGCCAGCAAGCCGCAGCTGATTTGGTTGGAGTTAGCCGTGAAATGTGGGGTAAATATGAGCGCGGCTCTAAGCCTGGTGCAGATGTTATAAAGAAGATGAGCGTATCTGGCTTTAATGTTCAATATTTACTCGTTGGCGAACATACCTTGGCGGTTGAAATATCGGTCGAGGAAATAGAGCTGCTGGATAAATTTAGATTAAGTCCAATACAGGCGCAGGCAGCAGTATTAAATCTATTGGACATTACATCCAAGAGAGAACAAAAGTTAACATCAACTGAGAATGTATATGAAGCTGCAAATAACCACTCGAACTTAATAGCCGCTCAAAAAAGAGCTAAATATGGAGATGACGAACCTATTGTTTTGGATTTAAATAATCCGTCTTTGGGAGGTAAAAAATGAAATATTCAATTCTATTGATTACATTGGCCTTAATATCGCCAACTTCCTATGCGGAACCAACAAAGGCAAAGGCTGAAAAGTGGCGTACAGAGTTCAGAGCAGCAAAAGATAAAGTATTTGACGCATTATTTATCACTAAAACTAGCGAACATCAAAATCTCACTAAAAAACTAAATCAGCTTAATGCGCAAGCAGAAAAACTATTCGGTAAGCCGATGACTTCGGAATTAGCGAGCTGTACTATTGCCGCGATAGACTTAAAAGGTGTGTGGCAGCATATAGCAGAAATAGGCCGCACTGGACAGTTGGATAAAATGGTGCCGTCAGGGATAGCTTATGCGGCATGGAATGGTGGAGAGCATTATCCAGAATGCTTAGATGCAATGGACAAACTAAAATAGGCGCTTTGACTCTCTAGGGGTTCCGGCGCTCAGGCTTCATTAAGCACCAGTTAAACCGCTAATATACACCGCGAAACATTTCGCGCCTCATTAAATCTCACGCGCGCGCGTAAGCTCTTATCATCTTAACGATGATTGGAGCTTGCAATGTTTGACTTTATTACCCGTTTTAGTTTTAAACTCCCACGCCTTTTTGGCTTGCTGTTGCTCAATGTAGTTCTTATTTGCATTGTGCTGGCATTTTCGCCACAGCAGTTACCCGTCACTCTTTATAAGTTATCTCTGGTCACGCTGGCAGGCTTTGCTGGCTATTGGCTAGATCGTGCGCTATTCCCTTATGCTCGCCCTGATGACTTTGTGGTGTATCTGCAAGAGGTCAGCACATTCAGCCCCGATAACCATTATCAAAAAGTACGTGTTAAGTCTGATTATCAATGGGCGTTTTGCGTGAGCATGTTACGGCGTGCCATTGTGGTGGGCGCTGCGATGTTATCTTTAGGCTTAGGTGCTTAACATGCTTAGCAGAAGTGATATTCGCTATGTGATTGCATGGCTCATATTTATTGTTTGCGTTACCTACTATATGAGCGAGGCAGAGGCAGACCCTCTGCCAGCTAACGCAATTAAATACCGCGCTACGCTCACTCGTGAGGCACAACAGGTTTGGGGTTTAAATGCTCCAGTGCCAGTGTTTGCCGCGCAAATTCAGCAAGAGAGCGCATGGCGTACCGATGCGCTAAGCCGCGTGGGTGCGCAAGGCATGGCGCAATTTATGCCTGCTACTGCTAAGTGGTGGTGTGATCTCAATAAGCTTAGCCTGCTAGATTGCCAACCCAATAACCCACAGTGGGCGATGCGCGCACTGGTTGGCTATGATAAGTGGCTGCATGACCGCGTGTGGGGTGATAGCGAATATGATCGCCTACATGCTGCATTGCGCGGCTACAACGGTGGCCTAGGCCATTGGATGCGCGAAGCTGCAGTAGCGCAATCACGCAAGCGCACGCTAATAGATGCTGCCTGTGGCAAGGCACGCAGGCATATTATCCACTGCAAAGAAAACCTAAGCTACCCCAAACGCATTTTAAATGTGTATCAACCGCGCTATTACGGCTGGGGTAGAGCTGTGATGATGACAGGAGGTGTGTAAATGGCTGAAGATACGCAAACCGCTGTGGCCGTGACGCCACCAACCAAGCCTTGGTATAAAAGCCGCACGATATGGTTTAACGTGATTGTGGCGATACTCATTGCGCTAGAAACTGCTTTGCACATTGTGCAGCCGTTTATTCCCGGCAATATTTACGCCTGGTCTTTATTGCTTTTAATCATTGTTAATGCTGGCCTGCGCATTATTACCAGCCAAGGCTTAACGCTATGAAATACATCATTCCACCTTGGGTTAAGCTGCTCGTCATTGTTGGCATTATCGCTGGTTTTGCATTGTATTTTTACCAAGCTGGCGTTAAGCACGAGCGCACTAAGTGGCAATCTAGCCAACATTTAGCCTTAATAGCAGCAGCTGAAGAAACCACCAAGCTAGAAGCCGCCAACCGCAAGCTAGAGCGCGATATGGCAAGCCAAGCCGCCCAATTATCCAACTTTTATAAAGGCCAACTCAATGAAAAACTTGCCCAAAAAGAGCGTGTTATTGTTAGTTTGCGCGCTGGCGCTCAGCGCTTGTCAATCCCAACCCGTGGCGGTCAAAACTGTGCCAGTGCAAATAGCAGTCAACCCGCCAATAGACCCAGCATTGCTGAAACACCGCGAGCCGAACTTTCTGATACGGCTGGTGAATTTCTTGTCGGACTCACCACCGAAGCCGACGAAGTAGTGATTGAAAGTAACCACGTTAAAGATTTACTCGCGCAATGTCGTGCGCAAAACCAACAACAACAACGCATTGAAGGGCTGCAAAATGGCAACTGAAGACGATTTAAAAGAAGTGATTAAAGGGTTTGGTGAGCTGACAGGCAAGATGGATTTTATTCATTCGAGCATTACCGAAAACTTTAGAACCATGCGTGAAGATATGCGCCGCATGGAAGACGCCAATAAAGCTAATATGCAACACCTTGAAGACCGCCTCAATACCAAGGTGGATAGCTTGGGTAAGCGCGTGGCCAGCCTTGAAAGCGCTGAAAAAGACAATATTAAGCTTACCGCTAAGCACAGTGTTGGCTTGGCTGCGGTTGGCAGCGCAATAACTTATGGCTTTGTAGAACTCTTGAAACGGTTGCACTAATGGCACATAACCAGCAAACCCGCGATAACGTAAGGCGACTTTATATTGAAGGTATGCCTCTGAGCGGTGCCTCTGTCACCACAGGGGTGAGCTATGAAACTGCGCGCGATTGGAAAGCAAAAGCTAAATCAAACGGTGATGACTGGGATACTGCACGCACAGCGTATTTAGTGAGTGAGCAAGGCGTTGATGAGTTGATGAAGACGCTCATCGAGCAAATGATGCGCCAAGCCGTGACTACTATGCGCGAAATTGAAAATGCGCAAATGAGTGCGCAAACTAAGGTTGAGCTGCAAGCGCAGCTAAGTGATGCCGTTTCAAAATTCAGTAAGTCAATGAGCCGCATTAACCCTAAACTTGGTGCGCTGAGTGTGAGCTTAGACACACTTAAAACTATTGCGGATTACCTCGCTAAAAACGATAAAACTGCGCTGGCACAATTTCAAGAGCACCTAGAGGGCATTGGTGCCGTATTACAGGCACGCTATGGCTGATATTGATGACTTAGACATTAAGCCAATTAAAAGCTGGCGTGAGTTTGAAGCAGAGCTCGCCCAGCTGGGCGAAGATCTACGCGCAACCATTGAGCTAGAGTGCGAGGCTTTTGACGTTGACCCAGCGGCCAGCAAAGCACGCCGTGAACGCGCGATTTTTGATTATGAGTTTTTTTGTCGGACGTACTTTCCACACTATGTGCCTACTGAGCATTTTAGTGTTTTTCAGCAATTTATCTTTAAGCAGCTACCAGCCTGTATAGACTCACCAAAAGATGCACGCGAAGACCATGAAGCGCCACGCGGTGAGGCTAAATCAACTTATGAAACACAGTTAGGCTCTCTCTGGTCAATTTGCCGCGCAACTTATATTCAGCAGCATATCACCAGTGGCAAGCTGCCGCGCAAAGCTCGCAAGCACATGATCGGTATCATTATGAATACCGAAGAGCAAGCCGCTGAAATGCTAGAAAGTATCAAAGCTGAGTTAGATACTAACCCACGCTTAATGATGGATTTTAGCGAAGCTACAGGGCAAGGCAGAGTGTGGCAAGCCACCACGGCCATCACGGCTAACAACATCAAAGTGCGCATTGGTGGCACGGGTAAAAAGCTACGCGGTATGAAACATGGCCCACATCGGCCAGACCAAATTCACCTAGATGACTTAGAAAACGACGACAATGTTAAGTCTCTAGAGCAACGCAAAAAAACGCAAGACTTTGTCTTAAAAGCCGTGCTTGGCTTGGCTGGCCCACAAGGTGGCATGGATGTATTTTTAGTAGGTACCAGCCTACATTATGATGCTGCGATTAACCGCATAGGCCGCGCACCCGGGTGGCGTTTACGCGTGTTTAAATCCATTATGCGCTGGCCAGACAATATGCACCTCTGGGATCAGTGGGAGGCGATTTATGCGCGCCCTGGTACACCTGAAGAAAAAGACGAAGCCGAGGCCGAAGCCTTAGCCTTTTATGAGGCTAACAAAGCCGAAATGGAAAAAGGCGCGGTGGTCAGCTGGCCACAAGTGCGCCCGCTATACCGCTTAATGTGCATGCGCGCGATTGACCATGAAGCCTTTAACCATGAGCAACAAAACGAGGCTGGCAATAGTGAAGATGCACCATTTAAAACGATACAATTTTGGGTTAATAAACTATCTGATTGGCTATTTTTTGGGTCGATTGACCCATCTATGGGCAAGAAAAAGAAAAAAAATGATTACTCAGCAATATTGGTTGGTGGATACAGAATTGTGACCATGACCTTAGATGTAGTCGAGGCTGATATACAGCGCCGTGTGCCAGATCTGATTATTACGCACGCCATTGATTACCAGAAAGAATATAACTGCTTGATGTGGGCAGTTGAGACCGTGGCTTTTCAAGAGTTTTTATATACAGAACTACTCAAACGCGCGATTAAAGAAGGTGTTTATTTTCCTACGGCGCCAGAGGGTGGTGTTGAGAAAGGTCGCGACAAAGATCTGGCTATTTTATCGTTGCAGCCTCCTGTTAATCGCGGTCAGATTCGTTTGCATCATCAGCAAAGCAAGCTTATTGATCAGCTGAAGTTTTACCCTGAAGCCGACCATGACGACGGCCCTGACGCACTAGAGATGCTGTGGAAGATTGCCACCAGCTATTCACAAGCCTTTGAGTATGTATCCGCTGCCAGCAACCGTGGCAAAAATAATGATGATATGGATGACTAAAAATGAGCAGAAAACATAAAAAAGCCGCTTTTAAAGCTGCACCGCCTACAGGCAAACCAGACACCAACTTGCAAGCTGGGCCGCGTACCAGCCTTGGCCACACACTTAATTATGCTAGCGTTAACACGCTTGACCCTAGCCGTTTGGCCAATGCATTCAGGCAGGCAGATAGTGGCCAGATTACGCACCAGGCATCATTGTTTGAGTTGGTAGAAGAGCAAGACGCACATATTTATGCCGAGTTGGCCAAGCGTAAGCGCGGCATTACCTCATTGGGCTGGCAACTTGAGCCGTCTGATGATGCTGATCAGTCAGAGCTAGATCGTACTGATCAGCTGGAAGATATGATCCGCAAAATCCCCAATATTGAAGACGCACAATATGACTTGGCTGACGGTATAGGCAAAGGCTTTAGTGCGCTTGAAATAGAGTGGCGCTTTGGCGCAGAATGGCTACCAAAAGCACTGCACTATGTGCCGCAGCGTGACTTTGTGCTGCATGATAAAGACCGCCACTTACAATATAACGGCACAGGCATACCGGAAGATTTAAGACCGTTTGGCTGGGTGATTCACGAGCATAAAGCTAAGTCTGGCTATATGGAGCAATCAGCGTTATTTCGCGTGTTGGCGTGGACGTATGCTTACAAAGCCTACACGATTAAAGATATGCAGCGCTTTTTAGAGCTGTACGGCTTGCCGCTGCGCTTAGGTAAATACCCTGCGGGCATCGATAAAGCCTCACGCGACCAATTGCTCAAAGCCGTGAGGTCAATCGGTAATGATGGCGCTGGCGTAATACCAGCCAATATGATGATTGAATTTGTCCAGGCACAAGCTAAAGGCAATGTCACCGACTTTTTAAGCAATATAGAATATTGGGAGCAAAAACAAAGTAAGGCTATTTTGGGCGGTGAGCCTGACGGTAAGTCGATGACTGAAGCGCGCATTATGTTATTTGATAAAACGCGTCGAGAGATCATGCTGCACGATGTATCACAAATGCAGCCGACACTCACCGAGCAGCTGGTAGCACCTATCAATTTATACAACGGTATCTTTACGCCAGACCGCATGCCCAAGTGGTCATACTTAACCCAAGAGTCTGTTGATCAGCAAAAAATGGTTACCGTGTTGCAAGCGGCTACAGGGCTAGGCATGGAGATTAGCCTAGAGTATGCGCATGAGGTAATGCAAATACCAAAAGCTGAAAAAGGCGCGCGATTGCTTGGCAAGGTTGCCGAACCAAAGCAAGACCAGGATAAACCAAAGTCGGAAAAACCAGAGCCAAAAGAAGATGACGAAGATGAAACCAAAAGCGCACTCACACGCTTGGCCACACTGGCAAAACAGCAAGGTGCAAGCGCTGATCTAACCGATGCTTACACTGCACAACTGGCTGCACTTGGTGCAAAACATGAAGCCACATTGGTGCAAAAGATATCAGCCGTGGTGGCCGAGGCTGGCGACTTTGATGAGGCGATAGCAGGCATAGAAGCGCTGGCTGTTGACTTTAAAGTGCCAGCACTGGCAGAGGTGATTGCGCTTGGTTTGGCCGCAGCGAATTTGGGTGGACGCAGTGAGGTAATATAATGATAGGCAAAAGACTTTATAGAGAAGATGGCGAAGAGAATTTTCTAAATCGCATTTTTAATACACATGGCTCCTATGGAACGGCCAATGGCAAAGACTGGTTTTGCTCAACACCCAATGGATTGTTTGGTAATATCAGCAACCATTCTGTAACTGAGCATGAAGATGGCACAATCACTGTGTCGCCATCAATATTAGTATCACAAAGTCATAATAATTTAAGTTGGCATGGATGGCTTGAAAAAGGCATCTGGCGTGAGTGCTCTTAATGGCAGTCAATCCCACTCAACTCCCATTCAAAGAAGCGATCGCTTTCTACCGCGATAAAATCAAACTGCCAACCAGCGGCTGGACTGATATTTGGGAAGAGCAGCACAGCAAAGCCTTTGTGGTGGCTGGTGCTCAATCTGACGCGCTGCTTGAGGACTTTTACAACGCCTTGCAAGATGCTAAACAAAACGGCGGTGGCTATGCCGACTTTAAAGAACGCTTTGGCCAAATAGTCGATAAACACGGCTGGAGCTACAACGGAACACCAGGCTGGCGCAGCCGCATAACATACGATACCAATATTACGCAGGCTTATAGCGCTGGCCGTTATGTGCAAATGCGAGAAGTTAAGCACCTACGGCCATACTGGCAGTATGAGCACACCAGCATTGAGCACCCACGATTAGAGCATAAATCATGGGATGGCATTATTCTGCCAGCCGACGATGCATGGTTTGATACGCACATGCCCCAAAACGGCTGGGGTTGTAAATGCCGTATTCACTCGCTTAGCAGTTATGAGGCCGAACAAGCTTGGATGGCCAAAGGCAACACTGGCCCAGATGAAGCGCCAAAAATCATTTGGGAAGATAAAATCGTCGGCAAAAACGGCAGCAACCCGCGCGTAGTAAGCACGCCTGAAGGCATTGACCCCGGCTTTGCATATAACCCGGGTAAAGCGTATTTAGAGCCGCACAGCCCATATCCCTATGGATATGAGGCCATCAACCCTAAAAATATTAACAAGAGTGGGCATTATGTGCGCACGGCCAACTTTGATGAACCGCTGCCAGCCACGCCCATGCAGCCACATTGGCTTAATGATAAATCAATCTCAGGTGAAGCTGCAGTCATTAACTTTTTAGATTTCTTTAATGCTGACCTCAATAATGCTAGCGTGTTTACTGACAAGGCTGGGGTTAACATCAGCATATCAAAAGCCTTGTTTATTGAGGGCAAAGACAAAGCGTCAGACCAGTTTAAGTGGCTTGAGGCTGAGGGTAAAGCTGCTAGATTAGAGTATTTAAACTTGTTAGCTCTCTCAATTGCAGACCCAGACGAGATATGGTGGCAATGGGAAAAAGAACGAAGCGAAAAAGGCCGGTGGCGCTTACAGCGTCGATACCTAAAAACGTTTGAGATTAGCGGTGATACTAAATATGCTATTAGCTCATTTAGTTGGAACCATAAAACAGGCTGGCAAGGTGCCACGACTTTTGTGCCAGATAACAAAGACCCAGCTGAGTATTTTGCTAAGCAACGTCTTGGTAGACTGGTTTATAAACGCACAAAATAAAAACGCTACCTCTGCATGGGTAGCGTCTATGGAGCAGATTGGTGGGTTATGCAGAACCGCAACTTCATCTCCACGCGAATGGTTAGTATATGCAACTTGAATTTAAAATACAAGATATAGATACACTTAAATCAATGCAGCGCATTCAAAGCATGCTGCAGCATCCAGACCACTTACTTAAGAGCCTTGGCGAAAGCTTGCTACGCGTTAATAAAAAGCGACATGCACAAGGCTTAGCACCAGACGGCACACCGTGGAAACCTAACGCCAAAAGCACCTACGACGCATACGCCAGCGGCCTAAGCAAAAGCAGCTATGGGAAAGATGGCAGGCTTAATGCCAAAGGCGCAACCAAAGTGGCCAACAAAAAGCCACTGCATGCATCAGGCGACATGCTTAACTCGTTAAACTATCAGGTAGCAGACAATGAATTGAAACTGGGTTTTGATGGAGAGCGCAACGCAAAGCTAGCGTTTTGGCATCATGGAGGCACTGATCCATACTTGATACAACCATTGAATAAACGTGCTTTAGCGTTCGGTGGTATAGTGGTTAAAAAGGTCAATCACCCGGGCTTAACTGCACGACCACTTTTAGACATGCCAGCGAGTGATTTAGTCTTAATTCAAAGCGTAGTTGCAGACCATTTAAAAGTAGTTTTAAACAGAGTTTAAATAGCATTTAAATCATGATTAAATCAATTAAATTACTATCCGAAAATCAAGCTAAAACAGGTTAAAATTGCTGTCCAGAAATCAAACGCGAATCATCCGAAAATCAAACGCGCTGTACTGCTTTAGCCTGTTCCTAGAGAGAGGTTAGGCATGGTGTCTCTCGTGGGCACGGGCATCAATTTCAAATGGAGCATTGTTGTATCCGACAGTAACAATTTGCTGCAGGTAGGTTGGAAGAAACGCGG
>Ga0209097_10000089_pt1 | contig 111146 bp, 75 predicted proteins | sample AD_UKC052_MetaG_FD_184419 | JGI IMG/M metagenome (GOLD analysis project Ga0209097, IMG submission 184419) | Active sludge microbial communities of municipal wastewater-treating anaerobic digesters from USA - AD_UKC052_MetaG (SPAdes) (version 2) | ecosystem: Engineered > Bioreactor > Anaerobic...
GCCTGGCCCCGGCGCGATCTGAGTTGTGCCCAACCGGCCTGATCGACGACCGGTGCGTACCAGCTCGGAGCGGGGATGCTCCCCGCTTCGCACACTAGTACAGGACATACTGTCCTGCCGGGCCGCAGGCCCGGTTTGTGTGCATGAATTTTTATGCGGGACGGGATGTCCCGCTTTATTTGGCGTCCTGGGGAACATCCCCAGGACGAGCAGATTCGAAACAGAGTATCGCATCCAACTTCCGCTCCAAACCGGAGTTTTGCGCGGAAAAGCCTAAGCTCCCGGGCATCCTGACATCCCCAGGACGAGCAGGGAGGCCCCGGCGCGATCTGAGTTGTGCCCGACCGGCCTGATCGACGACCGGTGCGTGTTTAGATCGTTCCTAGCCAAGCCCCAGGACGGGCGAGTACTGTTTTGATGACAAAACGACCTTCACTACCGAGCTTTCGCGTCAAAATAAGTAATCGGTAAAAACATAAATCGTGTTATTATAGAGTCTGAACAAGATAATCAGATGTGCAGTATAATAATTTCGCCGGAATGTGACGGCGGGCATTGTTAATTTGATACAATTGAATTACTTTTACGCATGTAAAGTCAAAATACCAACGCTAATAAAAATAGCAGGTTAGCACGCAAAATATTTTGGCACCAAGTTTGCGTAAAAGAGTATAATAAAATGCAAACCCGAACCCGACAGGACGCATAATGACAAAAAAATTAGCCAAAAAAAAAGTTCAAAAAAAGGGGTGCAAAATAAATTTATTGCTGGATTTTATGTATTGTTTTCATTAACTTTAAACCTTAAAGTAATGGTTTAAGCAACTTTTGTTATGAGGATTAAAATTATCATGAAATTGAATAAAATACTACCGGTTGTGCTGCTGAGCCTGTTTTTGGTAAAAAGTGTTCTATCACAGCAACTGGTGTCCGTTTCTGCGACACAATTACAACCCGGCCACCAGGCGGGTTACAAATTTGTAATCAACACAAGCCAGGTTGTCAGTCCAACTGCATCGTTTGCAATCATTTTTCCACAGCAATTTTTTCTGGAGCGCGCCAGCCTGTGCGGTTCCAAAACCCTGAACGGCGGCCTGACCATGCAGGTGAACCAGGACACGGTGCGAATTCAACGTTCCGGTTTGGGAACGGAACAACCGGCCGGCGAGATCGATCTGTTTGTCGGTTCTATCGTCAATCCCGATGATATGGAAGCCGATTATGAATTCCAAATCTATCATTATGAAAACAACCGCCAGGTTTCCGCCATGCGCAAACCGGGCCGCGTGGTATTAATTCAATAACCTGCAAGAGTGATAGCGACTATGATAAAGGGTGTTATTTTGCATAAAATGAAAATGATTTATGTGGCGGCTTTGTTGTTGTTAGCTGCCGTTCCGGCATTTGCCCTGCCCCTCACCAACATTACGATTGTACCGGATGATGAAACCTATGGCGAGCAGGCGGTTTATTCCTTTACTTTTACATTAGCAACACCACTTCCTAGAGATGGTAAAATAGCTTTTACATTTCCATCACAGTTTAATTTGGTATATCTATCCCAAGTTAGTTCTACCACTCCTCTATTTGGTGGATTTACCGATTCTCCCCGTATTGAAAACGACGGATTAGGTAACCAAGAAGTTAAAGTTGACAGGGATGGTAGCGGAGAGGACAAGCCGGTAGGAACCATTATTAATATCCGATTAGGTATGATTACTAATCCACTTAGTCCCTCTGCTATTGATAATATTACAATTGAAACCCGTACAACTGGTGGAGTATCGCTGGATCAGGGTTCCGCCCATGTCGATCTCGATGGCCCCATTGTCAGCTTTACCCTGTCCAATCCGGCCGGTATTGTTGCCGGCACGCCGTTCAATTTGAGCGTCAGCAATGCGGTGGACGGCAACGGTGATCCGGCCAGCGGCGTGATCCGCGTTGCGGCCACCTCCGGCGGCGGCGAAGCCCCCAACGGCCAGGATGCGGTTCTGCAGGATATTACTGTGACCAACGGTTCCGGCACGGCTTCGCAAACCATGTATAAAGCGGAAACCGGCGTGGTCCTCACCGGCACGCTTTCCACCAATAGTTCTGTCACCGATGCAACCACGGCGTTTACGGTCAGTCCCGCCGCGTTGAATGAATTTACCTTGAGCAATGTGCCGGCCAGCATAACCGCCGGTTCCACGTTTAACGCCGTGCAGGTTACGGCGCTGGATGATTATGAAAATATTGTAACCGGCTATAACGGCTCGGTTTGGTTCAGCACCACGGCCACCAGTTATACCTTGCCCAATTTGCAAAGCAGTCCCTATACCTTTGTTCCGGCCACCGACCAGGGCCGGCATACTTTTAACGGCTTTATTCTGCGCACAGCCGGCAACCAGACGATCACCGTAACCAACGGCTCGCTGCCGACAACCTCCGGCGTCATCCAGGTGAATGCCGGGCCGCTGGCGTCCTATAATTTTACCGCCAATCCCACACCCAACGTAACCGCCGGTGTTTCTGTGCGATTGACGGTGAGCAATGCTTTTGACGCCGCCGGTAATGCGCTGAGCGTGCCGATCAATGTCTCCTTTGTGGATGGCGGGCTGCACGCTTCGCCAGGCGGACAAACCCCGGCGCTGTCACCGGTTATCAACCTGGTGAACGGCACGGGTTATACTGATGTCATATTATTTAACCGGGAAAATAACCTGCAAATTCAGGCCACCTACGGCTCGCTGGCCGCGCGGGTAGTTACTTTAAACGTGGCGCCCGGTAATCTCAGCCGTTTTACTATCAGCGGTTATCCGGCTACTACCGTAAGCGGCGCCGCTTTCACCAATCCGATTGTTGTTACCGCTATCGATGTGTTCGGTAATACCAAAACCAATTACAGCGGCACCATGCGGTTCGGCTCCAGCGACGCCAATGCCAGCTATCCAACCACCCCGGCGCTGGTCAGCGGCACCGGCTCTTTTGCCGGCAGCGGCTTTACCCTGCGAACCATCGGCAACCAGCAATTAACGGTGCGCGACCTCGATACCGACATTATCAGCAGTTCGGATGCGATCCAGGTCACTGCGGGCGCATTAATAGATTTTATATTTTCCGTGTCACCGACGCCAAACGTAGTGGCCGGCGCTGCACTGCGCTTGACCATAACAAACGCCGTGGATGCCGGCGGCAACCCGATGAGCATCCCCATCAATCTGTCCTTTGTCGATGGCGGCGCGCACAGTTCTCCCAACGGCCAAACCCCGGTGCTGCCCCCGGTGTTGAACGTCAGCAACGGCACGGGCTATACGGATATTGTTTTATACAACAGTGAAAGCGTGCAAATCCGCGCTCAGAGCGGCGGTATTACGGAAACGCAAACCATCAATGTTGTTCCCGGCGTTATAGACCGGTTCGGCATTACCGGCTATCCTGCAACCACCATGAGCGGTTCTGTATTTCCGGCCCCGGTGGTGGTAACCGCCTATGATGTGTATGGCAACCAAAAAACCAACTATACCGGCGCGGTGCGGTTTTCCGCCGCCGCCGATCCATTGGCGATTTTACCCGGAGATGCGTTGCTGCCGCTGGGTACACAAACTTTTAACGGCAACAGTTTTATATTAAATACCATCGGCAATCAGCAAATCACCGTAGCGGATTTGAGCGGCAGCGGTGTTACGACCTCGACCAACTATATCCAGGTGCAGAATCCTGCCATTGAAATTACCGGAATCACGGCTTCACAACCGACAGTAACCATCAACCAGAGCACCTCGTGGACTATTCAGGTAGGTGTACGTAATTCAAGTGCATCGACCGTTACCCTGTCCTCAAACCAGGCAAACACTTACATAAAATTTATGCGCGGCGCCAACGATTACACCTCGCAATATACCATCAGTGACCCCACCGGCACATTTGTGGTAACCGCCGGAAATACCACTACCCTGACGTACACAATCACTCAAACCGGGTTTACACCCGGCGTGCTGGATATTTTTGCGCGGGTAGCCACCACTACCGGCGGGTATACCAATTCCATGGTGGATGAAGTGTATGGCGGCATCGAAGTGCAAAACCCTGAAAGTTTGCAAATAGTTTCCATTACTCCGTCCCAGTCCACAGTAACCTCAGGAGATAATACCCACCCCTGGCAAACAGTCGTGGCCGTAAAAAATAATGGCGGCAGCGCCGTGCAGCTCAACTTTAACACCAGTTCTCTGAACTCGGCAGCGATAACCAGCTATCAAAAACCTGCCGCTTTCCAGGATGGCTCCACCTCCCTGGCGGCAAATGAAACCAAGAATATTATTTATACGATAACCCAGAATGCGCCGACCACAGGGTTGTATAATATTACCGCCACCCTGGCTTATACGCTTACCAATACCGGCGAGAACAAATCCAACCCGGCTTCGGGCAGCGGGTCGGTGACGGTGCAAACCCCCTCGAACCTGGATATAACGAGCATTACCCTTTCGCAGCCCAGCGTTAACCGCAGCAGCGTTGCGCCATGGACGATTACCGTAGGCGTGCGCAACACCGGCGGCGCCAGCGTGGATCTGGATTTAAGCCAGGCCAATACCTGGGTGAGAATGTATAACGGCGCTACCTTGATCACCGGATTTACTCTGGTATCGCCGACAGAACTGGAAGATGCAGGGACAACCACTCTGGCCGGCGGTGTGGCCGATGCGCTGGTATTCCAGGTAACGCAAACAACTTCAAGTACCGGCACATTCAGTGTGCTGGCGCGGGTCAGCGGTACTGAACCCAACCGCGCCCTGGCGGTCTCCGACCAGACCGCGGCCGGCGACGGCATTTCCACCACCGTACAGGTACAATATGCCTCGGTAATTTCCTATGTACAGGAAAGTGTGCAGCCGACCACCGTATTCCCCGGTAAAGCGGTGGAATTTGTGGTTACCGTTACCAATACCGGCGGCGCCACCCTGAACCTGAATACCACGCAAACGACGATCAGCTTTAATGACGCCTCCCAGGGCGGCACCAATAACTTTTCCGCAGCGCTCGATGCCGCTTATAATACCAGCATACCCACCGGCACAACCGAATTGCACTTTTTAAGCAAAAATGTCCCCAGCGCCTTTAAAACCGGCAGTTATGCGCCGCAAGTTACCCTTAACGGTTCGGAAAATGGCGAGAGTAAAGTACAGCAGCTCAACCTCAGCCCGGATGTCGTTAGGGTAGGCGCTCCAGGCGACCTGGCTATTAATGCCATTACTTCCAGCGCCACTACCGTATCCAAAGGCCAAACCAATCCCTGGTATGTGGATATCGATGTAACCAATCATGACGTCAGCACCATGCGGCTGCAAAGCGTAGCGCTGACCTTTAACTATAATACTCAGAACGTCACCAGTAAATTTACGATCACTTATCCGAATATTTTTACCACCAGCGGCAACAATACCCTGGCCAGCGGCGCCAGCGACAGGCTGCGGGTAACAATAACCGGCGTAGCCAATGACGCTCCCGGCGGCCTGGTGCTGATCTCGGCGGAAGTGAATACAGTGGATCAGAATGACACCCAGCGGACTTTTAGCGACCAGTTGTTCAACGCCGCCCAGGTGACCTGCCAAAGCCGTTCCGATGTACAAATTAATAATATTTACGCCAGCCAAACCACCGTCACCAGGGGACAAACGAGCCCTTGGTACGTTTATGTAAAAATGAAAAACAATGGCGAAAGCCGGGTCCGGCTGCGTTCCGGCAGCTATCTCTCTTTCAGCCGCGACAACTCTTATTTCACCGTAACCAGCCCAACGGTATTTTTAGGCAGCAACAATGCGGAACTGGCCGGCGGCGCTACCGATAGTGTTCGTTTTACCATTACCCAGGTTAACCCCGCTATTGCCCTTGGTAACTTTACCCTGGTCGGCACGATATTATACGAAGAAATCAATACCCTGGCCCAGCTTTCCAAGCAAAGTTCTTATATATCGGCCCGTATTCAGGAAAATGCCGCTATCCGGTTGGATGCTTTGCAAACCTCATTAAAATCCGGTTCCGCCGTCAATGTCAACCAGGAATTTTATATCAAAGCCCAGGTGACCAATCCGCGCGTCAACACCGGCGATATGGTAAAACAAGTGACCCTGAATTTTTCTTCAACTGCCGGGTTTACTTTCCCGAACGGGTCTACGCTGGTAATGAACAATATCGATGCCGGGCAATCCCAGGTATCTGCAACCGGGATACTGGTGCGCGCTACCAATCTTGCCAATGTTCAGGATGTAATAACCGCCAATATCAGTGCGGCTGTAGCCCGCAACACCAACGCTTCCGCCGATGTTCTGTCACCGATTGATAATAATATTGAATTTACCACCCAGAATCCCGCTAACTTTGTGCTGGAGCGGGTAATCGCCCAGGAAGACACCATTGTTTCCGGCACCCTGGCGCCGTGGACGATCAAAGTAGCGATTGCCAACACCGGTCAGGGCGCGCTGCTGCTCAAACGCCCGCAGGATAGCGATGTAACCATCAACCGCGAAGGATATATTATCAAAGCGCCAACGGTGTGGAGCGATTCGCTGCTGACCGGAGGCGAGCGCGACACCCTGGTGTACACTGTAACCAACACCCCATCGGCCAGCGGTATATTTACAATTACCGCCACCATTCAGGCCTCCGATTATAATGATGCCACCATCGAACCGGAAGCTAAAATCGGCCAGGCCCAGGTATTCTTTACGCAAACTTCAGCGGTTGGCATAACCATGACCTATATGGATCCGGCCTCGCCAAATGTCGATGCGGAAGGGATCGGCCATGTTAATGTCGGTCAGCAGTTCCAGGTGCGGGTTAGAATTGAAAACAAAGCCGCACAGGCCCTCGATTCGGTGCGGGTGAAAATTAACGGCACCGGCGCACTGGCTAGTGGTGAAATTGTCATTACCAATGTCGGCCTGGGTGAAGAAAAGGAAGGACTTTTCACTATTACGGCCGGCAATACCCAGAACCTGCTCGGCGAGACGTTGACCGCGGCTATTGTGCATGCCTGGGGCCAGGACGGCACACAGTCGAAAATAGCGCCGCCGCAGGATAATACCGTTGTTATCAAAGTCTATAATCCCGCCCGGCTGCAGATCATCAGCACCCGTAATCTGGGCGCTAATCCGGCCAAGCGGGTAAGCCAGGGACAGAATTTCCCAGTAGAAGTGCAGGTCTTTAATCCCGGCTCCGAAGCCGCCAAAGAATGCCGCGTTACCCTGGCCGCTTCCAATGTGCAGTTGGCTACGGTGCTGGAATCGCCGGTTACCATACCCGGAACGATTGCCGGCGGAGATACCGGTATTGCGCTGTTTAATGTTAAAGCCGGCAACAGTCCCGCTACCGGCCAGGTGAATTTGTATGCAGCGCTGCACGACGCCAAGGGAGTTAACAGCAATCAAACCCCGCAATTCCTGGCTGCAGGCGATAGCGACACCACTTTTGCCATACTGGAGCGGGGCGCGCAACTGGCCATTACCAGCGTGGACGCTGATGTGGAAAACAATGAAATCGTCGCCAATTATAGCCAGAACCCCTGGAACCTGAATATTGAGATCAGAAATAACGGCGACGCCAGTGTAGAAATAATCAATCCATCGGCACAGGACATCAAAGTCAAAGTCGATGGTGTGCCGGACAATACCTATGATATTCGTCCCCCGGTCAAATTGAAACATTCAGGCGATTTGATTTTACGCGCCGGACAAACCGATACCCTGGCATATAGTATAGCCGAAAACGGCGAGATCGCCGGCAATGCGGTTTTTACTGCTCTTGTTCATGGCCGCGATATTAATATTGGCGCTGCCAGTTCAATTACAGTTACCGATTCAACCGAGGTTTATGTGATCTCGGAAGCGGTGGTACAGATCGTGGAAACCACCATTAATAGTAATGCGCATGATGCGGAAGGCAAGGGCCTGGTCAATCGCGGCCAGCAGTTTACAGTTCAGGTTCTGGTACGAACCGGACAACTACTGGGCGTGGATTCGGTGTATGTGGAACTGACCTCAAACGGCAATAGCATGACCGGCGCCCGCCAGGCATTCATTAAAAATATTAACCGCGACTCGGAAGTAACCGCATCCTTTACCATGACGGCCGATAGCAACTGGCCGGAAAGCCTGGGCGAAAAAGAAGAATTATTTTCAGCCAGAGTAGTGTCCGCCTTGTCGCAAAACAGCCAGTTACCGGCGCGTATCCGTCCTCCGGATAAGGAAGCAAACGCACGGGCGTATTTACGCATTCAAAAACCCGCCAGCATCAGTCTGGATTTGCAGTTTACCAATCCGCTGGACAGCGTAGTTACTCTGAACCAGGAAATCAATGTAGTTGCCGTGGTTACCAATAACGGCAAAGCCCAGACGGAATTCGGCCTGGTCGAGTTAACGCCGCCGGATGGCTTCCAGGTAAAAACAACCGGTGGGTTATTTACTACCCAGCCGTTACAACAGCAATTTAACCTGGGCGATGGCGAATTGTCGCGGAGTATCCCCTTTATTTTAAAGGCGCCGGCGGTCAATTCCTCACGAAAAAAGATCCGCGCTGCAATGGTGCAAATTCCGCTCGATCGTAATTCGCAAACCCTGGCAGCGGTAACGCAACGGGCCGATTCGATCTATGCGCGCACTTCCAGTTCTTCGCTGACCATTTACAGTTTCGATATTCAGAAACCGCAGGGCGCCAAAGATTACACATTGTCCACCAATCAGGCGTTGACCCTGCAGGCGATCATAATCTCTACCCCCAACCTGCAAGACCGCAAAGTTACCCTGCAGTTCCCGGATAATTTACCCGGCGATGTGGCTTATGTCCTGAATAATAGCCCCGCTGAGGTCGAGGTAACCGACAGTCCGGATACCATTACCTGGCAAATCAATGCTCCTTCAGAAAAATTTACCGGCGTACACAAGTTTTACCTGGAGGCCGGGGCCCTAGAAGCCGGAAAAGCCATCACTTCTGTGGATAGTGTGACGATTAACCAGGTTGTGGAACGGGCAAATATCGGAATAGAATTTTTTGAAGCCGTTAACGAAGCCGGGTCGATTAAATATGAACGGGAAGCCCATTTTTCCAAAGATCAGTCAAATATTACCTTGCGCGCCCGCATTAAAAACCAGGGTGAAGCCCAGATTACCGGAACAGGCAAAGTACGACTCGATCTTGATGAAAGCGGCCTCACCCTCACCTCGCAATATACAGGTTTACTGGAACAATCATTCAACCAGGAGACCCAGGATATTGTGTGGGTTGTCAATGCCGGTTCGTTGAGCAAAGATGGTAAAGAGATCACTGTAACCATTACCCAAACCCCGGTCGATGAAAATACCAATGAAGCGGCAAAAACGGTTGAGGACGCCGGCAAAGGCAGCATGAGAGTTTATATTTCCGACCAGGGCAAAGTTAGAGTATTAAATGATCAGGCGGAAATAACCTATCCCACCGGCGCCATAGATAATATTGTTTCGACCGAGCAGCAATTCACAGTCAAAGCGGTGATTAATTCGGAAAATGTTGACCCAAACCGCATCACCGCCTGGCTGGAAGCTCCCGATTATTTCCTGGTGACGCAAAGAATTCAAAGCGTGCCGCTGGGCTTTAACCGTGAAGTTACCTGGAATGTAACAGCGCCGTCGGAACCATCCCTGTTCTCCGATACGTTACTTGTCAAGGTATCCGGTTATGATATTAACTCCGGCCTAGCCGACACCCATCAATCCAAAATTTTACAGGTAACCACGCGGCAAAAGACCGCATATATTATAGAGCCCAAAATAACCTATCCGGACAGTTTCCAGGAGAGCGTCTCCACCAGCCAGGCTTTTTCACTCACCGGCACAATTTTACATACCGGCGCGCCCTATTTAAAGTCCGATAGCTTTATCGTTTCGATAAGCTCGCCGAAAGAGTTCACCCGCCTGGATAATAAACAGCAGGTCTATCGCTGGAGCCAATTCTCGGCAGGGCAGCATCCCACCTGGCGGTTTACCGCGCCTTCTACAAAACCTGCCGGTATTGAATTTTCAAACTTTACCGTCAGTTTACTGGAAGTGCCGCGCGATGAAAATTCGTATCAGAAAGGCCAGGTTCGCGAAGATTCAGTTACCCACAAAATCTCGGTCGTCGACCGGGCGCTGGTAAAATTTGACGCTTATCTGCTGGGACAATTTGCCGCCGACACCGGCAGCGTACGGTTGGGCAGCGAATTTAACGTGGTGCTGAAACTCACCAATCTTGGTTTTGCCCGGTTTATTGATAATTACCAGATTAAAGTTCATTTACCGGCCAATTACACTTCTGCCGATTCGGTAAAACGCGGCACAATTACCGATGGCTTGGTCGATTCCCTGGTGTGGAAGATCAAAGCGCCCAAAACCTATAATTCCAGCCTGGATATTATCAGTTTTACATTGATCGATCCGCCGAATGATCAGTATGCCCATGCCGATGCGGCGGTGTACAACCAGCAGGTTACAGTAAAAATTCAACTGGAAACCGGTAAGTTGATCGTTGAAAACTATCCGGTTCGCAATAATAATGTGGTATTAAAAGGCGGCGTCAATGTGCCGGTCATGGGCCTGGTGTTCCGTAATAAAGATATTTCCAGTATCGCCAACAGCCACGTTACCAAAATGTTCTTTACCTTCAAGAACCGGGAAGGCGAGAGAATCGACCCGGCAACAGTGGTCGGCCGGATTACCGCGGTTAAACATTCCAATTACGCGACCATTTATGCATCCCGGAGCGCCGCAAATTTCGCTACGACCGATAAACCCGGGCAGATCATGCTTAATTTCAATGAAGCCGGCTCGCAACTGATAACTGTTCAAAACACGGAACGCGATACGGTTGATATCGTAGTCGATATTCTCAATATGGAAACTACAGATTTCAAGATAACCCTGTCCGACAGCTTGCCGGTCGTGGCGGTAGACGACAATAACCAATTGCTCGACCTGGCAAATGCCAATGGCGACCCCATGAGCTATGTCGATATTGAATCGAGCCTGGCCGTGATTGTTGAAAAAGAAGCTGTCAAGTCATTTTATAATTATCCCAATCCGTTTGGCCGCAGCGACAAGCCGACCACGAGTTTTATTTATTATCTCGAAGCCGATTCCGACATTAAATTGCAAATCTTTACGCTGACCGGTGACCTGGTAAGGCAATGGGATTTCACCAAAACCGACCCGGAAGGCGCCGCCGGTTTGCACCAGGGTGAAATATCCTGGGATGGTCGCAACGGCAAGGAGCAGCTGGTGATGAACGGCGTGTATCTGGCGTATTTGTCAATTTCAGGCGGCAAAACGGCGACAACAAAAATAGCGGTTGTAAAATAACAGGTAATATGGATTATGTGCAGAATTAAAATAGAGAGTAAGGCTGTGAATAGATCAATTCAAATACCGGTATTAACATTTTTCATACTCGCACTGCTTTGTCTGGCGGGAAATGCCCCGGCCCAGCAAGAAAACAATGATGGATACGGAGGTATAACGGATATTTTTGATTTTCCGGTCGGAGCGCGGGCTATGGCGCTGGGCGGCGCTTATGTTTCCGTAGTCGATGATCCGTATGCCCTGTACTGGAATCCGGCGGCTTTGGAAAATGTCGAACGGATCGGCATTGGCATTTACCATACCAACCTGCCTTCGTTAACGAATTATGATTATTTTTCGTTCCTGTATCCCAGTCTCACCTTTGGCACCATATCCGCCGGAATTTTGCGAATAGGCACGAGTGATATACATAATGTAGATGATATCGGATCGATCACCGGCGAAACCAATTTCAGCAAAACATTATTCATGTTCGGTTACGGATTCCGGCCGCGGCCGTGGTTCTATATGGGAACCAATTTTAAAATTGAACGCACCAGCCTGCCTAACTATGAAAACGCCGGCAACCTCACCGAATCGGCGCTGGGCGCCGACCTGGGTATTTTAATTAAACCCTCCAGTCAAAGCGGGTTTTTTCATGGTTTTGCCATCGGTATGAATATTCAAAACTTTTTACAACGTTCGCAGCGGGCTTTTACAGTTCAGGATAAAACCCCGCGCAATTATTTGTTTGGCCTGTCGAAAACATTTGGCAACGACCTAGGTAACAATCATTTCCTTTTCGCCTATCAAATGGATATTAACCAGGAAAACGAAACCGTACCCAATTATTATCATTTTGGTTTTGAATACGATTTTAAAAAGACATTGTTTTTGAGAACAGGATATGATTATCGCGGTGAGCAGGGCGATGGGGATAACGGAAAAATGACCTACGGTATGGGTGTGGGAATGTTTGGCGTGCAGCTCGATTATTCCTACTGGACGCCGCGTTACGACGCCCTCAGCGGCAGCCACCGCATTTCCCTGGTTTATAATATCGGCAAAACCCGCAAGGAAAGAATGGATCAACTGCAGGCAGCCGAACTGGAACGCATCAATGAACAGGTGAGACAGCAGCAGCTCTATGAACGGCGGGAAACCATTATTAAAGGCCAGGAACAGGCGCAACTGTTTTATGATAACGGCGATTACCCCCGCGCTTATACGGCTATCAACCGCGTGCTGGCCCTGGACGAGACCGGCAGAGATACGGAATTTACCAAAGCCCGAAGTTTGTTAAATGATATAAATACTGCTATTGAAAAACAACGTGAAGCTGAATTAGATAAAAAGATCAGCCGTACCCAGGAAGAAGCTGAATTAAAACGTAAAGAACAGCTTATCCGCGAGCATTATGATAAAGCCATGGCTTATTTTGAAACCGAGGATTATACGGATGCTATGCGTGAATGCGACCAGGCTTTACAAATTGATCCCAACAGCGCTTTGATCCTCGACCTGCGTAAAACAGTAGATGAGGACCTGCGCAAAAAGATCAGTACGCTGGTAATCCGCGCCAGATCTTTGGAAACCAGCGGCCGGCAATATGAATCCATACAATTATACAACCAGGCGCGCCAGCTGGCCAAAGGCAATGAACAATTTCAGGGTATGATCTCCGGTCAGCTCAATAAACTGGAACGCAACCTGAACCGGGATGAAACCATACGCAGCGCGGTTATATATGAAAATGATCAGAACTGGGCCAAAGCCGCCGAATTATACAAAGAAGCGCTGAAATTCGATCCGAAAAATGAATCGTTACAGCAAAAATATAATGATATGTTCGCCCGCGCCAATGCCACTTCGGGCATGTTAACCGGCAAGGCAAAAGAATTGTATTCTCTTGGTTATAAAGCGTTTAATAACGGTGATTACGACGAGGCATTGAGATATTACGAACAGGCACGTGAATTGCAACCTTTGAACAAAACCTTGCTCCGCGCTATTGATGTGGCTAAGGAACGAAAACAAGCCAGACAATCGGCGGGTTCGGGCAAATAGAAAAGGACGAGCTTTGTTTAAAAGCGCTATAAAAGAACAGTTGCAGGTTCCTGCTGATGTCGATCACCTTGGGCATCTGCGGGACTTTGTTACCCGGATAGGGAAAAAGCATGGTTTTTCGGAACGCAGCGTTAATGCTTTCAAATTATCCATTGATGAAGCTGCAACCAATATAATCAAACATGCCTACCGGGATTGGGATGGCGATATTATCATTCGCGCCCTGGTTCGCAAGAACAGCCTGACCTTTATTCTGATCGATAAAGGCAAGTATTTTGATCCCCGCCAGGTTAAAGACCCGGATTTGAAAAAGTATGTCGATATAGGTAAAAAGGGGGGGTTGGGCATTTTTATGATGCGTCGCCTGCTGGATCGCATCGATTACCGTAAAACCGAAGTCGGTAATGAATTATGGCTGACCAAAAACCGCGAAGAAAAGAAACGGGGAAAAATATCCGTAGCCGCAATACCCATCGGCATGAAGGCCCGTTACTGGCTGATCAGCATGGCCTTTTTTACAGCGCTGATGGTAATGACTTTTATGTACTTTTTTTTAAAACAAGATGATAAAGTTTTATCGGAATATATTGAGAACGGCAAAAGGGCTTGTTCCGTTCTGGCCAATGATATTGCTAAAAATTTAACGGATACGAATGATATTAATGATGAAGTATTGAATGAGTTGATCACAAACGGCAGCCAGGACCTGGTGGTTTTAAATAAAGCCAACACTTCCGTCAATACGCTATTAAAATCTGAACATAGCGATATTTTATTTAATGCTCTTGTTATAGATAATATACAGAATATTTTGGCCATTGCGTACGAAGATTCGTTTTACCGGGTGCTGGGAAATTATGAAGTGCCCGGCAAAAAAAAGAAAATTCAGGAAAATGTTTACCAGTATCGCCTCAAATCCGGCGCCGGTGTTATCGACGTCGAATGGCCGGTGCAGGATGACAGCGGCAGAACCCTGTGTACCAGCCATTTTTTAATGGATTATAACAAGATCAGTAAAGATACGACCGCCGCCCGTAGTAATTATTTACGGTTATTGCTACTGATCTGGATACTGGTAGCCGCCAGTTTGTTCCTGCTTATTTACCTGCTGATGAACCCGTTCCGGCGTTTGCAGGAATGGGTCAAGGACCTGGGCCAGCCGGGGATTGCGGAAGAACTGGATATCGACACGTCAACCGAAGTGGGAGAAATAGCCAAGGCATTCAGCGATATTACCATGAAACTGCGCGATTCCCAGGCTAACCAGGTGGAGCAGGAGCGTTTGCAAAAAGAAATGCAGGTGGCCCAGGAGATTCAACAAACCCTGTTGCCCGCCAATGTCCCCGAAGTGGAAGGCTATGAAATTGCCTCATATTATGCCGCCGCCAAAGAAGTGGGCGGCGATTATTTTGATTTTGTCGAAGTCGATAGCGATACCCTGGGCATTGTTGTTGCCGATGTATCCGGCAAGGGAGTGCCGGGCTCCCTGGTAATGACCATGATCCGCACGGCACTGCGCACCGAAGCGCGAGGCATCAAAGACGCCGCCGAAGTGCTGACCCGTGTCAATGACTTTGTTGTTAACGATATGAAAAAGGGAATGTTTGTAACCCTCTTTTATGTAATTATCGATTCTAAAAAGCGGCGGATCAATTTTGCCAGCGCCGGTCACAACCCGATGATCTTGTACCGACCCAGTCAGCAAAAGACCTATTATTTGAATCCGCGCGGGTTTCCTATTGGCATCTCGCTGCCGGAGAAGGATTTATTCAAGCGTTCTCTGCAATCGGACACCCTGGCATTAGCAGAAGATGATATATTACTGGTCTATACCGACGGCATTACCGAAGCTATGAATGCCCGGCGGGAAATGTTCGGCGAAGAGCGGTTTTTAAATGTCATTCGGGATTCCGGCACATTAAAGGCTGAAGAATTTATTGAAAAGCTACAAAAAGAAATCAATTCTTTTACCGAAGGCAGTCCGCAAAATGATGACATCACCCTGGTCGCGATCAAGGAACAAACCTCGGTTGAAAAAATTGAGTTGAAACGGGCAAAGAATGTTTTTAACCATATCCAGCAGGGTATGCCGCTTAAAGAGGCCTGTAAACTGGAGAGAATTTCAACTTATTCTTATTATCATAAATATAAAGAAAAGTTTGAAAAAGAAGGCCTGGAGAGCTATGTTATCGAACAGCCGTCCGAAGATCTGGAATTCAAACATCTCAGTATTGAGGAGAAAGCCAAAATATTTGATGTAATCCGGCGTTTTCCGGATTATGGTGCCAAACGCATCAGTGAAGAATTAAACACAGAACATTATAATTTTACGGTCATATCTCCCGCCCGAATTTATGATGAACTGGTCAATTCCCGGTTGAATACCAAAAAACTCAGGGATGCTTTTGTATTACGTGGAACCAGGAAAAAACGCTTAAAAACCCCCGGCACTCCGCTGCTGACTATTGACGGTCAGGTCATTGTTGATAAACAACACTATATAGAATCAACTCCCGAGCCGAAAGCAGAGAAACCTGCGGAGCCGGCGCCAATAAATGAACAAATAGCCGAAACCCAACCTGTCAAAAAATCTTTACGTTTTCGGGTTAAAAAACAGGAAAAAGAAGCGCCGCCGGAAATTCAGGAACCGGCATTTGCAGCAGAAGAACTTGACGAGCAAGAAATTCCTTCAAGTGTCCGTTCGCTGGTTACTCATGAGGAACAGGACAAGGTAGTAGACACCCTGGCGTTAATGGAAGAAACACCAGAAGCCCCGGTTACAAAGACTCCGCAAATAGAAACGCCGGGACCGCAATCCAGCGAAGCGGCAGGAATATATGACCTGGAAGCGGTTATAGACGCCGATGCGTTTACCGATTTATTGTTTAATGAAGATAAGGTACTGCAAACCGGTTTGAGTCCGATTGCAGATACCGTTACGGAAATTGATACCCCGGAATTTAATGTACTAGACCAAATAGCAGAACCACAGGTAGTGGAACCGGACAGTGAATACCCGAAAGCGATGAATGAACAGGAAGAACCGGAACTACAAACACTCAGCGAAAAAGCGGTTAGTGCAGCTCCGGAAGATACCCTGCAAGATCTTTCTTCCGCTGTGGCAATTGAGGATATCCCTGCCGAAAAGGAAGAAGAATTTATAGATTATTTAGAACTGGATTTCTCCCATAAAGAACCATTGAAAATGGAACACTATTCTCAGCCCGCCGAAACGATAAGTGACCGGGAAGAACCGATTGTTCCTGCTGCCGAACCGTATATAAAGGAAGACGACGATCTGTTTGCTTTTGATGAGCTTACTTTTGCCGGAACCGAAGAAAAAATCGAGCTTCCTGATGAACCGGCTCCAATCCAGGCGGTTATACAAAAAGATGATATAAAAACAGATTTTTCTGTTTTCGAAGAAATTGAAGAACCTGCTCAAAGTGAAACTCTGGCTGAACAAGAGGCCATTGACGATTCTATTGACGACATGGACCTGGTTGGTACAAAAACCAAATTCCGCCTCATCGAAGAGGAAGAAATCGAACTTGCTGATATTATGAATACCAGCGGGGATATGATTCAGATATCCGAAGCGGATGCCAAAATGGCTTTTAGCGATGAAGATATTGAAGATATTAATGTAATTTCCGAAACCGGTTTGTACGAGTCTCCTGCCAATAACCCGGAACCGTTTACCGAGTTTGTCAGCCTGGATCAGGTCGGCAAAGAACCGGTCAATCGCATTTCCGGTTCCAAGGGGGAAGCAAAACCCTTAGAACTGGTCAATGAACAATTTGATTTTTCAATTCCGTTTGATGATATCTGGGAAATCAAGGAAGTACATACCGGACAAACAATAACCGATACGTTAGAATTTCTGGATCAGGACAAGTTATCGTTTGAAGAATTGATCGATATGGTTGGTGGACAAAAACGGGAATCGGATAACCGGCAGCCGGCGCCCAAAGGACAAAGCGCATCACTTCCCAAACCTGACATCAATCAACAAAAAGAAACCTTGTTACGGGACAAGTTAATTACCCGTGCAGTCAAACTCTATAGCAAAGAAAATTATAATGAAGCAATCAAGATATTCTGTAATTTACTGGCAGCATATCCGAATGATGTTTCTATACATGGCTATTTGGGAAATGCTTATTTCCGTAACAAAAATTATCCCCAGGCAATCATAGAATACGAAACAGTTTTAAAACTGGACTCTTCCAATCCTCAGGCCTGTGAAAACCTTGGCGTTGTTTACGCAAATCAGGGAAATTTAAGTAAAGCTATAGAGCAATGGGAAAAATTGCTATCATTAACACCAGATCGCGAAGATATAAATAAAAGTATTAAAAGAGCTAAAAAGTATCTTGTTAAAAGTTAGCACAAAACAGTAACTCTGATAAACAGTAACCGGACAGGCATTTTATAAAAATGTCTGGAAAGGGAAAAAAAGGTTAAATTATTATTGACATTTTTAGGATTAACCGCTATATTTTGCAATAAAAAATGGGATAAAAGTTGTTGTAATAGTAAAAAATTATTGACCTTAATGATCAAAGAATTGTTGATATAAACAGGTGTTGGTTTACGGTTCAAACCTGTTATAAAAACAAGATAATACGGAGAAAGTATTAAAAATGGAAGGTATTCACTTGTCAGTAGAAAAAGCAGGTTCCCAGGACAGTATTTCAATTATCAAGGTAGGCGGTTATATTGATACCACTACATCTTCCGAGTTGGAGCAAGCTTTAAATAATTTGATCAAGGCAGGTTCCTGTTTATTGATAATAGATCTGGGAAACGTTGATTATGTCAGTAGCGCCGGATGGGGTATTTTTATCAGTGAAATAAAAGGAATCCGTGAAAAAGGCGGCGATCTAAAGCTGGTCAACATGGTACCTGAAGTTTATGAGGTTTTTGAATTACTTGAATTCCATCATATTTTAAAAGCATTTGATACGGTCGAGCAGGCAATTGCCGATTTTGAAAGACCCGGTTCCGGGAAACATCTTGAACCTAAAAAAGAAATCAAAATACAAAAACCCAAAGAAACCCCCAGAGTGGAACCGGTTGTAAAAGAAGAATCACAAAAAACCGTTCACGCTGCAAATTTATCAATTGATGAAAAAATCAAAAAAATAATTGCTGCCGATCCGGATATATCTTCAATTCAAATTGTAAAATTACTCAACACCCCGGAATATGGATATGTAAAAATTGGCTGGTTTGGTCTGCGCCGCTCTTTGAAACGTCTGGATCTGGACAATAAAAAGAAGCGTAAATGGCATTCAATTACCTATAATGGTTAATTAAAAATATCGGGGAATTTGTAATATCAAACAGTAACTGACCAGGTATCCCGCCTGTTAGCGAATAAAGACTGATTATTATGTTTATAGATTATGCAAAAATATATGTCAAGGCCGGAGATGGAGGAGATGGTTGCATAGCTTTCCGGCGGGAGAAATATGTGCCCAAGGGCGGGCCTAGCGGCGGCGATGGCGGCTATGGCGGCAATATTGTAATTACCGCCAGCAAACATATTCATACCCTGCTGGATTTCCGCTATAACCATGAATACAAGGCCGAACGCGGTCAGCATGGGATGGGATCCAACATGACCGGCAAAACCGGTAGTGATTGCATCGTCAAAGTTCCGGTTGGCACATTGATTATCGATGCCGATAGCGGCGAACCGCTTGCCGATATGGTGGATGATCAGCAATCCGTTATTATCGCAGCAGGCGGCAAGGGAGGGCGCGGCAATACCCATTTTAAAAGCGCCACGAATCAGGCGCCCCGGATATGCGAGGAAGGGGTTAAAGGCGAGGAAAAAAATCTGGTCCTTGAATTGAAACTGATTGCGGATGTCGGTTTGGTGGGTATGCCTAACGCTGGGAAATCTACCCTGCTTTCCCGGATTTCAGCAGCGCGTCCCAAAATTGCCGATTATCCGTTCACTACATTAAAACCGCAGCTTGGCATTGTCAAGGTACGGGAACAGCAAAGTTTTGTCGCTGCCGATATACCGGGTTTGATCGAGGGCGCACATTTAGGCAAAGGACTAGGTACACAGTTCTTACGGCATATAGAACGTACCAAACTGTTGCTGATAATGCTGGATGCCTGTTCCGAAAACCTGTTAGCCGATTATCACACCCTTATTAATGAACTCGACTCTTATGGCAATGGACTGGAATCAAAACCCCGTATAATTGTTTATACAAAAAGTGATTTGTTGACCAATGGTTTTAAAGGCTTGAGTAAAAGGACAATCAAAAATACCAGAACATTATTGATTTCAGCGATCACCGGCGAGAACCTGGCCGAATTAAAGCAGCTTCTCTGGGAAGAATTACACAACACAACATAACAGAAGGTTGTCGACCTTTGCAACATTTTAACCGCGCCACGCTTTTACAGTTATGTACTGTACCGGGTATTGGTTCAAAAAAAGTGTGCACATTGCTAGCCCGGTTTAAAACTCCGGAAGCTGTTTTAGCCGCTTCTTTTCGTGAACTGATGGAAATTGAAGGCATAAGCAAAGCGCTGGCAACCGCGGTAAAAAATCACCATAATGATGTCTTTGTACAACAGCAGCTTGAACTTGTCGAAAAAACCCAGGCTAAACTAGTGTCATATTGGGATAAACAGTACCCGCCGCTGCTCAAAAAGATCGATGACCCGCCGGTAATTCTTTTTGTCCGGGGAGAAGTGTATAAGGAAAATGAAAAATGTCTTGCGTTGGTTGGCACACGCAGCCCCAGCACTTATGGCAAACTGATCACAGAACAATTCAGCCGGGAATTGACCCGAAATCATATAACCGTGGTGAGCGGTCTGGCCCGCGGAATTGACACTATAGCCCATCAAACGGTAGTCGTTATGGAGGGCCGTACCATTGCTGTGCTGGGGTCAGGAGTGGATATGATCTACCCCGCTGAAAATGAACGGCTGGCGGAAAAAATAGTTTCACAGGGAGCGGTAGTATCGGAATTTCCAATGGGCGCCAAACCGGAAGCGGTCTATTTTCCACGCCGCAACCGCATTATTTCCGGGCTGTGCACGGCAACGCTGGTCATCGAAGCCGGGCAAAAAAGCGGCGCGTTGATCACTACCGATAAAGCTCTTGAACAAGGCCGCGATGTCTTTGTCGTTCCAGGCAATATAAATAATCCCAAAAGCGCCGGGTGTAACCTGCTTATTCAGCAGGGCGCAAAACTGGTTAGTTGTATTGAAGATATTCTGGAAGAATTCAGTGTCGATAGCCGGACTGCGCAAACAGCGCAAACCGAATTAGCAATGGTTGATTTGTCGCGTCATGAAGAACAAGTATTCAACCTGTTGTCCAATGAACCCATGCATATCGACCAGATCTCGGCACAGGGAGGATTACCGGTCTCCCAGACGTTAAGTATACTTTTGTCGCTCGAATTGAAAAATCTGGTCAAACAGATAATTGGTAAACATTTTATCAGGGCATTATAAGTACTATTACTAAAGTTACAGTTAAAGTCGTTATTAACAAAAAATTGATTGACTTACAGCATAAAATTTTGTAAATTTTAAATCTTAGGGAGGGCTAGTCCTAACTGGTAAGGCAGCGGTCTTGAAAACCGCCGCGCTCACGCGCATGGGAGTTCGAGTCTCCCGCCCTCCGCCAGCATAAAGCAAGACTAACCCGGAGAGATGCCAGAGTGGCTGAATGGGGCGGCCTGCTAAGCCGTTGTAGAAGGTTACTTCTACCCAGGGTTCGAATCCCTGTCTCTCCGCTCAATTTATAGTAGATGAAAAGAATGAGACTGGAATTAAAAAGATTTGAAATTTGGTCGGTAGTCAAAATCGTTTTTTTGATTTCTTTAATCATTGGCTTCATTATCAGCTTGCTTTATGCCGGTTTTTTTGTGGTCATGGGCACATTCATCGGCGCAATCGGCGGCGAGGATTTGACCCCCATGATGCCATCCAGCGGCCTGGTTTATATTATGATACTCGTGTTCGGCACTATGGGAATTGCAGTTGCTTATACGATCGGGGCGGTTGTTTTTATATCAATTTATAATCTCTTCTCCCGGTTTACCGGCGGTATTGTGGTCAATGCTGACAAACTGGAAACCAAAGAAACAAAAAACCCTTCATCTTATATTGTTGAGAAGGAACTCGCGTAATTGTGAAAGTCAGAACCAGATTTGCTCCCAGTCCCACAGGTTTTGTTCACATTGGTGGACTGCGTACCGCTCTTTATAATTACCTGTTTGCTAAAAAACATGCCGGAACATTTATTTTACGTATTGAAGATACCGACCGGACGCGGTTTGTTGAAGGCGCTACTGAGAATTTGCTCAGCGTTATCGAATGGGCGGGTCTCACTCCCGATGAAGGCCCGGCCGGCGGGGGTCGGTTTGCGCCCTATTACCAGTCGCAGCGGACTGAAATCTATGTAAGATTTGCGCAGCAATTGTTAGATAAAGGTTTTGCCTATTATGCTTTCGATACTCCGGAAGACATTGAAGCCTTGCGCAAAAAGGCGCAGGAAAACGGCGGGCAACCCCCAAAATACGATTATCAAACCCGTGGCCAAATGCGCAACAGTTTAACCATGAGCGCTGCTCAGGTTAAAGACGCCCTGGCCGCCGGGGTTCCGCATGTTATCCGCTTGAAAATACCATCGGAGCGTGTTTTTGAGGTAAACGATCTCATCCGCGGTGCGGTAACTTTTCACAGTTCCCAGGTTGACGACCAGGTATTGCTAAAATCGGACGGCTACCCCACCTATCACCTCGCTAATGTGGTTGACGACCATTTAATGGAAATTACTCATGTGATACGCGGTGAAGAGTGGCTGAGCAGTGTTCCCAAACATTTGTATCTTTATGAATGTTTCGGCTGGCAAGCCCCCCAAATGGCGCATTTGCCCTTGATCTTTAATCCCGATGGCTCAAAAATGAGCAAGCGGGATATTACATCACTCACAGCGCTGCCTGCCGGCAAGGTTGACCCGGATGTTGCTTCGTATATCAAAAAAGGTTATGAAAAAGAAGCGATCATCAATTACATAGCCCTTTTAGGCTGGAATCCCGGCGAGGGCGATGAGCGCCAGGTTTTTACCCTGGCTGAGTTAGTAAATGAATTTTCGCTGGAGCGGGTCAATAAATCGGCGGCGATCTTTGATTTAAAAAAGCTGGACTGGCTGAATGCCCAGCATATTATGCGGCGGAATATTGACGAATTAACCGACCAGGTAATTCAGGATTTACAGACGCAGCAACATGAAATTCCCGCCCGTAAATATTTAAAGCAAGTTGTGGAATTGATGCAACCGCGGCTACCGTTCCGTACGCAGTTTTATGATCTGTCGGTATATTTTTTCAAAGACCCGGAACAATACGATCCTGAGGTCGTAAAAAAAAGATGGAAAGAGGATTCGATAAAATTAATCCTTGAATTTGTCACAGAAAGTGCTAAATTAGAGGTATATGAAAAAACAGCGATAGAACATACCCTCCATACTATCGCTGAAAGAGAACAGGTTGGTTTGGGACGCATTATCCATCCGATCCGATTGGCAGTGTCGGGTACGGGTGCAGGTCCCGGGCTATATGAAATGCTTGAAGTATTGGGCAAAGAGACGGTGATCAGGCGGCTCCAGACCGCAGTAAAAAAGATACCGGCTTTAATATAATATGAGACACTGGGGTGTCGTCCAGCGGCAGGACACGTGACTCTGGATCATGGAACCGGGGTTCAAATCCCTGCACCCCAGCTTTTTAAATACGCTCTTGCAATCAGACCAGGAGCGTTTTTAATTTATACACATCGGGGAAAATATTTTTTATTGCAAAAGTAGATTTTTATATCTAATTTGCACAGCAGGGAAACGTTTCATTTAAGAATTATATATAATCAAAATTTACTGGAGGCAAGATGAATTTCTTTACAAAAATGTTTTTATTCCTGATTATATCCGCTTTTATTACCGGCAGTATTTACGCAGATGTTCAGACAGTTACCGTACAGGATGATACCATCAAGGCCCCGGATGTTACAGCCCCGGTTGTCGACGCTATCGGTACTGACGCCTGCTGGCAGGATGTGCCTTGGCAGAGCATCGACCAGGTATGGATTCAATATGGCGTGCCTGTTGAAGCCGATGATTACAGCGGTCGTTTTAAAGTGGTGTGGTCTTCGCAAACCAATTTATTGTATTTTTTGGTAGAAGTAACTGATGATGTTTCCGTAGGCGGTTACCGCCGCGGCGGTCAAACGGCGGATAACTATCATTACGATCTGCTCGAAGTCTTTATCGATGAAGATTGTTCCGGTGGTCTGCATATCTTTGACGGCACTCCCCAGGGCGGACAGGGCACCAATGCCGAAAACGCTTTTTCATATCATATCTATGCCGATTTCCCTGAAGAAGGACAAGTGAACAATACCTGCGATGTTGGCGATACGGACGGCACCCGCTGGGGTGATAACTGGTCGCCACAATACGCCGACCATTTCCCGGAATTTGCTATTCGCAAGGACGGAACCCTGGTTACCCGCGAATTTTCTCTTATCGTCAATAATGATACCTTTGAAGTAGACAATAAAGAAAATGCCCGTGTAAGTTTGGCTGTAGGTAAGGTTATGGGTCTTTCCCTGGCGGTGTGCGATAATGACGGTATCGACGAAGAACCCAAAACCCGTGATAATTTTTTTGGTTCCGTATGGGTAGAAGCTGCCCATTATAACGATCACTGGATGAATGCCGATGATTATGGCCGCATTAAACTGGTTGCCGGTTCAGCTTCGGGTGTTGGCGATGAATCATTGGCCAATCCGTCTTCTTTCCGGGTGCAGGCATTACCCAATTCCGGGGAAATACTACTTAATATGACCAACGACTATTTTGGCCGCGTCCCCGTCAACATTTACAATATATTGGGTCAGCAAGTATATCAAAGCAGCCTGTACAAATCGCAGCAAACCCTGCATGAGGGGCTCTCCATGCCCAACCTGTCACGCGGAGTTTATTTCATTACCGCCGCAATTGCCGATCAACGCTATTCGCAAAAGTTGATGTGGATGTTTTAACATTTTCTATCAAGCCGGAAGTTATAAAAATAGCTTCCGGCTTTTTTAATCCACGGAGAATTTCATATTATTAATTTCTACAAATTTATCCATTAACTGCCTTACCTGAAAAAATTTAATCCCTTGTAATGCTTTTATGTAAAAAAAATTCAACAAAGCAACATTCGTTAATCAAAAGCCAGCTTTTTTATAAGGATTAACATAACAAGTCAAGAGTGTTGATATAGTTGAAATAAAACTAAAACAAAATTTCATGAAACTCTGATAGTGAATTGAAATAAGTGCAGAAAATTTCCGGTTATTTTGCAAAGTATATAATCTTTGTATTGACTTGAATTATATTTATTGTAAATTGTTTTGAAAAAGCACTAGATTAATTTTTGGAGCATTTATGGACAGCAAAGAAACTGTTTTACAAGCCATGAAAAAAGCCGGCCAGCCGGTGAGCGCCGGTCAAATCGCTGAAATATCCGGGCTGGATCGCAAGGAAGTGGATAAAGTAATGAAAACCCTGCAAAAAGAAGAAAAGATCGTCTCTCCACGCCGCTGTTTCTGGGAACCCAAATAATATCTTCCTTATTTTAAGGGATGGATTGTAAGAAAACTAATTCATCCCTTTTTTATGTCAATATCATATAACACTTTATGAAACTCTTTTTTTTTCATGAAATTTATTGTATATTCTAGTTTTAATATATATTTATTTTCATCAGCCGGTTGTTTACTGGCAGGGAAAATTTTTCTAAAATAATCATTTTATATAGAGGCAAATATGTCGGAACCCGAAATACCAGATAACAACGCAGCTACGGAAAACAGCGGCAAAGTAACTACCGCTCCACCCCATTTTATTCGCTATATAATCCAGGACGATATAAAAACCAACAAATGGGAAGGACGGGTCATCACCCGGTTTCCACCCGAACCTAATGGCTACCTGCATATCGGTCACGCCAAAGCGATCTGTCTCAGTTTCGGCATGGCGGAAGAGTTTGGCGGCACCTGTCATTTGCGGTTCGATGATACAAATCCCGTTAAAGAAGAACAGGAATATATCGATTCCATTAAAACAGATGTAAAATGGCTGGGATTCGACTGGGGCCAACATGAATATTATGCTTCCGACTATTTTGACCAGTTATATGAATATGCCGTCCAGTTGATCAAACTGGGTAAAGCATACGTGTGCGACCTGACCGCCGAGCAGATGCGCGAGTACCGCGGCACTCTTACCGAGCCCGGCAAAGCAAGCCCCAATCGTAACCGTTCTGTGGAAGAAAACCTGGAGTTGTTTACCCGTATGAAAAACGGCGAGTTCCCCGATGGCAGCATGGTGCTGCGGGCTAAAATTGATATGAATTCGCCCAACGTCACTATGCGCGATCCGGTTATTTACCGGATTTTGCATGCCTCGCATCACCGCACCGGCAACAAGTGGTGTATTTATCCCATGTATGATTTTACCCACTGCCTGTCCGATTCCATCGAGCGCATTACCCATTCCCTGTGTACCCTGGAATTTGAAGATCATCGACCCTTATACGATTGGGTGCTTGATGAACTGGGTGTTTATCATCCGCAGCAAATAGAGTTTGCCCGATTGAATTTGACATTTGCCATTATGAGCAAACGCAAATTGTTGTTGCTGGTAAAAGAGAAACACGTTCGCGGCTGGGATGATCCACGCATGCCTACCATCTCCGGGTTCCGGCGTCGTGGCTACACCCCTTCAGCAATCCGCACCTTTGCCGAACGCATCGGCGTGGCCAAACGGGACAGTATGGTCGATTCCGGCCTGCTTGAGTTTTGTATTCGCGAGGAGCTCAACCTCACTGCCCCGCGGGTAATGGGTGTGCTGCGACCGCTCAAGGTGATTATTGACAATTACCCGGAAGACCAGATTGAAGAAATGGAAGCGATCAATAACCCTGAAGATGAGTCTATGGGCACCCGCAAGCTGCCTTTTACCCGCGAGTTATATATTGAACAGACCGATTTCATGGAAGACCCGCCCAAAAAATATTACCGCCTTGCCCCGGGACAAGAAGTGCGTTTACGCTATGCCTATTATATTACCTGCAAAGAGGTAGTGAAGGATAAAGATGGCAATGTTGTGGAATTGCATTGTACCTATGATCCTGACTCGCGCGGCGGCGGCACCCCGGATGGCCGCAAAGTTAAAGGCACCATACACTGGGTTTCAGCAGCGCACGCTGTAAAGGCAGAAGTAAGGTTATATGAAAACCTCCTCACCGTGCCCGATTATGCTGCAGAGGAGGGCGATAAAGATTTTCTTGAATTTTTGAACCCGAATTCCCTGGAAATAATTGATAATGCACTGCTTGAACCGACTTTGGAAAAAGTTAGAACCGGCCACCGCTTCCAGTTTGAAAGGCATGGTTATTTTTATGTGGACCCGGATACGACCGACGCCAAACCGGTATTCAACCGGATTGTTACCCTGCGCGATTCGTGGGGAAAAATGGTGCAGCAAAATAAGCACGACTAAAAATATTATAAAAACTCTATTATCAAGCCGGATGGTTATTTTTAATCCGGCTTTTTTATTTTACAAGATATATAGAGTACGTATGTATTATAGTCATACCGGCTCAGTTTTTTACCGGCAGTTTTATCTTTTGTTTTTGCGCATCGGGGTTTTGCCGGTAAAACAAGGCCGTATGTCCAACTGAGCCGGCTAGTACACAAGCGCATTTTTCCACTATTTGTTCATTCAAGGTCTTGCGTTCTTCCTTGAATTCCAGGTATTTAATTTTTATCAGTTCATGATCAGCCAGGGCTTCATCAATTGAATGAAGCACTGCGTCGCTTAACCCGCTTTTACCGATATAAACTACCGGGTTGAGGGTATTAGCCAAAGCCCGGAGATGTCGTTTTTGAAATCCTGTTAATGCCTGCATAATTTAAATTCTTTCCTCAAGTTGCAATTAATTAGCCGCTTTTATCAGACCTTCGCACAGCCAGTTGGCTACGGCCTGGCGGTTGTTTTCTATAACCAGCCGATCCTGATCGAGGGGGTTTTTTATATTTCCCAGTTCGATATATACAGCGGTTGGCAGTGTATTGCGCAGCATATATAAATCCCTGGCAATCACCTTACCGCCATACCCTCGTCCCGGTTGATGTGTGGAATACTTTTCTTTAACTGTTTTATACAAAGTTGTGGCCAGTTTTTTTCCGGCGACATCGCCGGTTTTATAATAATAAAAAATATCAATCCTTTTAGAAAAGGAACGGGAATCGACATGAATGACCACAAGGTAGTTTTTATTACTACCGGTGTTGTTTTGTCCATATAAAGTGTTAACGATTGCGGCGCGTTTTTCCAGCCTGGGGATCAGCTCATAGGGGATTGTCTGATTGCCATAATATTTTTCGTCGCTGTCTTTTTTTAGATACGCCTGGTCACGTATGCCGTCATTAGAGTCCTGGACGATCATATATACTTTGGCGCCGTGTTCCATTAACCGTTTTGCCAGCCGCAGGGTAATATCGTATGCATATTCATCTTCGCACATTTTTATCCCGGCGCGGGTGCCGACAGCGCCCGGATCGGGCCCGCCATGCCCGGCATCCAGATAATAGACACATCCCTGCAAGCGGCTATCTTTTTTTTCCAGTACCTTATGAGCGCTGCCAAAAATCGGGAATGTTGTTGAAGGTTCGGGTTTGTTTTTTACCTGTACCGGGGTAGTTAAAACCGGCTGCTTTTGGTCCGGCAAATTTTCAGCCATAAAAAAAGGCACCCACAAAACCATATCTCTGGTATACAATTCTGCTTTCAGTCCGGCCCTGGTAATTGCTTTGTTATAATTTTCTATTTCTTTGGCATGACGATAATTATCATAGTCCAGAGAAGAGCGGATGGTTTTACCATCAAAAGCATATTTTAAAATTGGTAATTTGTAAAGCTTGCCGATGATCATGGCTGATTTATCATTGGACGAAAGGTTGTTGATTTCCTTGAATTTGTTAATATATTCCGTGGTGGTTGGTAACTGGTAACGGCGTAACAGAGAGTAAATACCATCTCCTTTAACAGGTTTAACCTGAACGAAAGAATTTCCAGCCAGCAGCGGGGGAAAAAGTAAAAGTATTAAAAAAACACCAATGGATTTCATTCGCAAATGACAAGTTACCAATAATTATTTCCAGTCATTCCTGTGAGGGATTTGTTATTTCATTATTTTTCAATATCAAATAAGAAAGATAAAAATTATCGTAATGATCAGACCGTCAACTCCGGTTATTCCTGTTTTAATATTCTTTTAACCGCCTGCTCCAGTTCTTCACGGGACGCCGGTTTGAGCAGGTAATAATACAAGGTATCTTTTTGGCTTTCTTCCAGCAGGTCTTTTTCCGAATGAGCGCTCAGGTATAATATTGGAGTCGGGCATCTTTTACTGATTTCCGCAGCTGCTTCTACACCGTTCATAGCTCCGTCGAGAATAATGTCCATAATAACCAGATCAGGTTTATTTTTTTCAACGTGGTCTAAAGCCGCTTCACCGCTGCTTACAATACCAGCTACCTCGTACCCACCCAGTTCAAGTTTCAATTTCAAATCAACCGCAATAATCGCTTCATCTTCAACAATTAATATTTTTTGCTTGGTCATAATCATCCTCCGGCGCGGTTATCAGTTAACCGGCTCTGCAAGAACTATCAATATTAATTTTTATTTCCAAATATAATAATATTTATTTATATCAAACAATCAATTATTCTTTTTTCGTAGTAAAATTACCCAATCTTTTTCCGGTTCGGCTGGTGGAGCGCCTGGTTGTATCAATGTGTTTTGTTGAACGGAAACCGTTGTCATCCCTTGCAAATCACCGCCGGTTCGGGGATTGAACCAGGCCATGTCATATTCTCCTTTGGCGATAAGCAGGCCGCTGCTTTCATTACCAGGAAGATATACAGTGTATATTTCTCCCGGTTTGGCAAAACACCAGGCATTTTTGTTGGTGAGTAAATCATCGCCACATTCCATTTCCCAAAACGGCAGATTATTTATGAAAAAGTCAAGCGCTATCCGTGTCATATCCCACAAATGATCGCGCGAACGCCAGTCTTCGCAATTCAGATCATTATGCGGCAGAGAATAGCCAAAGTACCATTCACAGCCGCTGCCGCCAGCCATCAGGTTACCCCACAATGTATAGCGACGCACATCATCGTGCCAGTAATCATTACTGTCCGGTTGGACCCCGATATTCCAGGGGCCAATTTCATCCAGGCAAACAAACCAGGGACGACCGGCTGCGGAGGATTTCTCCAGCCATTTTACAGTTTCGGAATGGGTATCCTTCATATCAGCCATTTGCAGGGACGCGCCGTCAAAAGAATCCAGTCCCAGCAGCGCCGGGTAAACTCTATCATATTGCCCCGGATGAGTATGGATCACTACCGGATGGCGGTAGGGATCGTTGCGCTCGAAATATTCGGCAAAGGCTATACGCTGACTGTCGGTATTGGTGTTTTCTTCACCGAGATTCCAAACCAGCGCGGAATGATAGCTGAAACGGGCAATCAATTCGCGATAATACAAACTTCGCTGCGGCCCCATTTCGCCTTCATCCAGCAGAGAATCATTTTCGGTTTCCTGGGTAACAACATGTAACAGCAAGCCCAGTTTATCCATGTGCGAAAAGACAATATCCCATTGCGCCAGTTTGCTGCAATCGAAACGATAGCGTTCATTTTCATTCGTCCAGGGCCATACATCCTTGCCGTCGCCGGCGACGTTCATAGTCAAAAAATAGACTGAATTCATGCCCTTGCCGGCCAGGTAATTGAGAGCGCCGATAATGTTTTTTCCCTGGTTTTTATGCCATACCGGGTCGCCCGGCTTCCAGTCGCCCGCATGAGGCGCATACTTGTGACTTGCATTTGGTGTACCATCAAATTCATAATAGGCGAGAAAATTTTCCGGGCTGTCGGCGCCGCCTTTAAGAAAATATTCACCGCTTTCCGCAAAGCGTAAGTAATGGTTTTCAGAACAGAGCAGCATACCCCTGGCGCGATAATCAGAACCGGTTTTATCGGACTCTAACACGGTAATTGTTCCTGTTTTACCATCCAGAGCCACCGGTTCCCCGGCGGCAGGGTCGGGATCAACGGCAACGCCGACCCCGGTGCGGAAAGAAACGCTGTATTCCCATAGTCCGCTGGTATCGGCAATAAAATGAACCCGCCATTTATTACCGGCGCTGGCGCCGGTTTCGGCGGCGTTCCCATCGGCGGCAAAATAGCCGGGTACGGTTATCGCCCGGTTGCCGTTGGTAAAGGTAACATCCAGGCGATAATTCATAAAGGGATTGTCGTCCGCCGTTTCACTTAATGAAGGACCCCTGAAAGTAATGGTTACAGGATGCCACTTTATCAATTCGCCCTCAATAGTTACAGATTGAAAACGGGAGCAGCCGGCACACACAATCATCAGCAAAAATAAAAGTCTTTTCATAGGATTCTTTCAATTTTAAGTTGAAAACATCAAGACAACAGGGTCTTTTCTAGAAAGTAAAGACACTTTTTTTCAAATCCATTACACTCTTTTCAGTTTTATTAAATGGTTTTATATGCACGCGGTATTGGTACTCCTGCGGATAGGTCCGGTATTGCGGCCTGGTGGCTACCGGAGTGCCGCCAACACCGGTTACTTTATGATCGATATTGACAATAATGCCCTCAGCTGTTTGTAACTGGAATGCATAAATAGCCCGGTCAATATTTTTGTAATGGGTAGCGCTGACATTCATCTCCGGTTCGGCTATAAAAGCAAGGCCGTTACCTTCCGCATTTGTGAATGAGGCCCAGCGCACATCGGTTTTATTACCATGATCCTGCGGTACCAGGTAGGGTGTATATTGTTCCTGAACCGAACCGCCATAAACGCCAATTTTGGCGCCGGTCTTGCGATCCGGATAGGTCTCGAACGGGCCACGGCCATACCATTCAAAATGATCATATTGATTGTCGAGTTGTAATTGCAAACCGACTTTGGGCAGCCATGAGACTTCAAGGTTGCCGAAGGGAATAACATGATGATCAAGAAGAATATCGCCACTGTTAAGAACCTGGTAGAGGTAAACATTCTCAAATCCTTCGGCGCTGCCCGGCGCCTGCGACAGGGTTTTAACCTGGATGTTTATTTGGGTATCGCTAACCCGGTTTACGGCAAAATCAACCAGGGTGTGTTCAATTTTATCCAGACCAATCCGATACCAGTCTTTGTTTTCCGCTTTGCCCCAGTCAGACCATTCGTTTAAAATGTATGGCCGATAGACATTTAACGCCGGTCCTTGTTTCAGCAGTTCGGCATTTCTGAACCGCAATGATCTGAGAACCCCGGTTTTTTTATCAAAAGTATAACTGAAATCATTGGCGGACAAGATCACGGAATTTTCCTGATCCTGCATATCAAGGGGAATGGCTGGTAGCCAGGCTGACTCGCCGGTCGCTTTTACCGGCAGTTTAAACTGTTCAAAAGTAATTTCGTGCCCACTATCCGCCCACAGGGTTTTTTCTTTGAGTTTAAATTGTAACAGCAGCCAGTATTCCGTACCGGCTTGCGGCGCCGGCAAGGTAAAAGGAACTAGTACATCCTGTGAAGAACGTGGGGGAATGTTCAGGTCAAGCGCCCCGTTTTGCACTACCTGGTCATCGGCAGACAGCGACCAGGTTACAGCCACTTCCTGCAGGTTGGTGAAATCATAATAGTTGATTATTTTAACCTGCCCTTTTAGTAAATCCACCGCCTGCACCTGGATGGGCGCATGACTCTTTTTCATTTGCCAGGCTTCCGGTTGCATTTTCCTGTCGGCAAAAATGACCCCGTTTATACAAAATGGACTGATGCCGTAACTGAGATACTTTTCGCCGCTGGTAAATTCATCAAAATTCAACCATAGTACGGCATCACCGGAAGAGCTGTTTAACGACTCTCGGGAAAAATCTTCTATCGCCAGAGCGCGGCGATATACCCGCACCCGATCAATGATACTATTGGATAGCCAGCCGGGGTATTGCTCATTCTGAGTTTCTGCATTGCGGCCAATACAGACCGGAAAATAGTTATTACTGATGTTCCCACTGCATTTGGTTACGGCCAGGGTCTTGCCGTCCAGGTACAATTTTAATTCCTGGCCATTATAAATTCCGGCCACATGATGCCAGTTGTATTTCCAGTCGTGTGGCAGATAAGCGCGGGCAGAAAATTTTTTGCCTGCAAAGATATAAAACTCTAGTGTGTCTTTGGCGGTTTGTTGCAGACCGTAGGCTGTTTCGCCTTTGGTAACGATTGGATTGGAACTCTCCCACTGGCGCGGGTACACCCAGGCTTCAAGAGTGAGTTGGTTACCGGTTATGTCCAGAGAGGGGTCGCGGTAAATTTCTACCCAGTCGTCGATACCGCTTAAATCGACGGCCTTGCCGAGTTTACCGTTTACAACCTGCGGCCGACCCATGAGAACACCGTTATTGCCATATTGCGAGCGGTCACGGGTGGTTTCCAGGTCTACATAGAGACCCTGGTCAACCCAATCCCAAATAAACCCGCCTTGCAGGTTTGGATATTGCCGGAACAAGCTCCAATACTCATCAAAATGACCGAGACTGTTACCCATCGCATGAGCATATTCGCCTGACACTATCGACAGCTTACTTTCCAGGGCGGCTTTGCGCAGCTCGGAGGGATTGTAATAACGCGGCCCCCAGATATCTACAAATGGTGCCCAGCCACTCGGCCAGTTGTTTTGATGCATAAGAAACCGTGCAGGATCGAATTGTTTCACCCAGTCCGCCATAGCGTAATGCACAGAGCCCAGTCCACATTCATTGCCGGTGCTCCACATAACAATAGAAGGATGGTTCTTGTCGCGCTGGATCATGCGCGTCCAGCGATCCATAAAAGGGGTTAGTAAACCGGGAGCATCCGGATACCAGTTTTCACTATAATGACATTCCGCATTCACTTCATCCTGTACATAAATACCATATTCATCGCACAGGTCGTACCAGGCGTTGTTATTGGGATAGTGGCTGGTACGCACGGCATTAACGTTCAGTTGTTTCATTAAAGTAACATCCTGGCGCATGGTTTCCAGCGGCACAGCGCGTCCGAAATCCGGGTGGTGCTCGTGACGGTTAACGCCCATAAAGTCAACGGCAACCCCGTTAATTAATACGGTATTGCCTTTAACTTCACATTTACGAAAACCAACTTTATCGGTAACAACTTCAAGAGTATGTTCGTCCTGATCTTTTAAAGACATGACCAGTTTATACAAATTGGGTTTTTCCGCCGACCATTTCAGGGGATTTTTAACAACACTTTCAAGTACTATTGGCAGAGTATAGCAGCGATTAAAAGATGCAGAATTTTTAAATTCCGCAACCGCCTGGTTGTTTTGATCATATAAAGCCGCTTCGATACTGTATTTACCGATATGATTGCCGGATTTGTTTTGCAGCTCAGCCTCTATACGTAACCGGCCGTCCTGGTAGTTTTCATCCAGGTCGGTTTTAATAAAGAAATCTCGTATATGTACGACCGGAGTGCAAAACAGGTAAACATTACGATAAATACCGGAAAAGCGCCACATATCCTGGTCTTCAAGGTAACTGCCGTCGCACCAGCGAATGACCTCGACGGCTAGGATATTTTCACCGGGAAGCACAAACTTGCTGATGTCATATTCCGCCGGGGTCATACCGTCCTGATCGTAACCGATATATTGGCCGTTAACCCAAACAAATGAGGCCGATTGCACACCTTCAAAATGCAGGTACACCGGCAGGCCGGTCCAGTGTTCAGGCACGGTAAACGTGGTGCGGTAACAACCGGTGGGATTAATATCATCGGGAACATTGGGTGGATCATAGGGATAGAGTTCCATTGGAATATTGCGATATATAATATGGTCATAACCCTGGGTTTGCCAAACCGATGGTACATCGATATACGGCCATTTCGACACATCAAAATACCGGGTATAAAAATTATCCGGAACCTCTTGCGGGTTGGCGGCCAAATGAAAACTCCATAAACCGTTCAGGGATTTATAATATGGGGAATTTTCCCAGTTATCTTCCAGGGCAGCGGTCGTTGTTGGATAGGGAACGAACGGCACATGGGTTGCTTCCTGGTTTTCAGCAACCATTGCCGGGTTTTCGATATATTTGTTAATATCGTATATTTTTTGCGCCGGGGACAATGAGGGAATAATTAAAAGCAGTATAAGCAGAACTGATAAAACGTAACGCATGAACAACCTCCGAAATATGTGAATCTCTTTTCCGGGAACATGAACAGGACGCGTAGGGGTTTATTAACCGAAATGCCTTGAGAATACCCGGAATATATTAGTATAAATATAACATGTAAACCGGCAATAATCAAGATGAAAGAAAGCGGTATTTTTGTGTTGCGCATTTAGTATTCACCCCTTGTTGTCATTTCGGGGAGCGGAACGACGGGAAATCCTAATAACAGCAAGCTGGTAGATTTTTTGTAGGATGGGGTCTTGACCGGCGCAAAAGAATGTAACCTAAATCATGAACAGAATTTGTAAAAGGTATATGATCAGAATAGAGCAATATCCGGGCAAGCCCCCCATCGAATAATACGTACATCTGTTTAAAAGATGGGAGCTTGACCTTCGCAAAGGAGAATATGTGCAATTTGAGACGTTGATATTATTATGGATAATGTTTGAGAACCTGCAATAATCGGTCAAGACCCCATCCTACGCGAGGGTGTAAAATAAAAAGTGCTACGTAGCTGGTTTACAGTGCGTAGCACATAAATCAATCCCCTGCAAAAAGAGCCCGATGATACGGCTTTTGTTTCCGCAGCATCGGGCTATATTAAAACTTGTTATTCCAAATAAGCAGGTGAACCGGTAACTTCCAATTCGGCGCTGACAACTTGAGTAGTAGCGGCGCCGGGGAGGTCGGGTTGCTTGCCGCCAATGGAAATTTTAAATTTGCCCGGTTCTTCAACGCGTTTGTTTTCCGCATCGATAATGGAAAGCTGGGCCGGGGTAAGCGTAAAGGTCACCGGTTTACTTTCGCCGGGTTTTAAAGCGATCCGGTCAAAACCCTGCAGGGAACGTACCGGTACGGGAACAGAGGCTTGCAAGTCGGACACATACAACTGCACCACTTCTTCACCGGCCATTTTCCCGGTATTTTTCACTGTGGCCGTAACCGTTACCGGCTGACCGGCTTCAATGCTGGCGGGAACGGTCAAATTGCTATATTCAAAAGTAGTATAGGACATACCATGTCCGAACGCATAAAGCGCATCACCGGTAAAGTAACGATAGGTCTGGCTGGTCATGTTATAATCCGTAAAGGCTGGCAGCTGATTAACCGATTTGTAGAACGTTACCGGTAGCCGTCCGCCCGGATTATAATCGCCAAACAATACATCGGCAATAGCCGTACCCGCCGCCTGACCCGGATACCAAGCTTCGACGATTGCGGGTATATTATCATTCGCCCAGTTTACCGATACAGCGCTGCCGTTCAACAGTACCAGCACCATGGGTTTACCGAGGCGGTTCAGGGTTTGCATCAGTTTTTCCTGGATGGGAGGTATGTCCAAAGTCAAACGGTCGCCGCCTTCAAACCCGGCTACTTTGACTTTCATTTCTTCGCCTTCAAGACGCGGGGACAAGCCCATGAATAGCACGATGACTTCCGCTTGTTTGGCCGCTTCAATAGCTTCTTTTTCAAAGTCATAACCCGGCACCGCCCAAAGCAGTCTCATGCTGGCGTCGCCGGAAACTTCAAAATATTCCACTTTGATCTTGTAAGACTGACCGGCAACCAGGTCGATGTTTTCGTAGGTTTTGCTGGGATGATGAATGTCAAAGAAATTGCAGAAAGGCGCGTCGTTGATAAAGATCCGGAAGCCGTTAAAGCCTTCGCCGCCAACCGCATAAGTGCCGGTAACCGGGGCAACGAACTCGCCACTCCAGCGAACCGAGAAATTATCATCATCGAGGCCTTCAACCGGGGCGGTTTCCCACCAGTAAAAATCGACTTTTGGGTCGATCCGGGTTACCAGCGGGTCACCCTGGAATTCACGGTTATTAAAGTATTCCGCTTTCAGTCCCGGTTTCTTTTCACCGTTTTCTTCAGTAAACAGAGCGGATTCGGGAATGGTGGTAAAGACCGGCAGGCCTTCCGCCCATTCGCAGCCAAGGGCGTAATGGACTTGAGTCTCTGCCGATACTTTATCTTTAATTCCCTGTAAAGGTGATACCGGGGCAACCGGAACGCCGTTATAATTGGCCAGTAGCACTTCAACATCATCGGCATTCGGGCCGATAACGGCAATAGATTTGAGATTTTTCTTTAACGGCAGGATGTTATTGTCATTCTTTAATAATACAATGGATTTACGCGCCGTTTCAAGAGCCAGAGTGCGGTGCGCCGGGCAGTCTACAACATCGTAAGGAATTTTACTATACGGCACCAGTTCTTCAGGATCGAACATGCCCAGTTTAATACGGGCGGTAAACAAACGTTTCACGGCCACGTCGATTTCAGCTTCAGTAATATATCCTTTGGCAACAGCTTCAACCAGGTAAGGATATTGGTTGCCGCAATTAAGATCGCAGCCGGACTTGACCGCCAGGGCGGCAGCTTCCGGAGAACTATTAACGACTTTATGATTTTGCCAAATATCAAAAATAGCTCCGCAGTCGGAAACGACATAACCCTGAAAACCCCACTGGTCGCGCAGGATTTGTGTTAACAGGAAATTGCTGCCGCAGCAAGCTTCACCCATATAACGATTATAGGCACACATCACCGAATAGGCATGCGATTGCATGATACTGGTGCGGAAATGCGGCAGATAAGTTTCCTGAAAATCACGCTCGCTGATACGGGCGTCAAAAGTATGGCGTTCCGGTTCCGGTCCGCTATGGACAACAAAATGTTTGGCAGTAGCAACCACTTTGAGGTATTTGGGGTGATTGCCCTGCAAACCGTTGATAAATTGTACCGCCATGTTGCCGGTCAGGTAAGGATCTTCGCCATAGGTTTCCATACCACGGCCCCAGCGGGGATCGCGAAAAATGTTGATATTGGGAGACCAAAAGGTTAATCCCTGGTAAATTCCCCGCTTGCCTTTACGCAGGTATTCATGGTGCTTGGCGCGGGCTTCATCGGAAATAGCCGTCGCTACTTTTAACATATTCTCGCTATCCCAGGTAGCGGCCATACCGATAGCCTGGGGGAATACGGTAGCCTTGCCGGATCTGGCAACACCGTGCAGACACTCATTCCACCAATTATATTCAGGAATATCCAGTGTATCTATAGCCGGTGCGGCGTTGACCATTTGCGAAACTTTTTGTTCCAGGGTCATCCGGCTCACCAGGTCGTCAACCCGTTCTTCAACTGATAATGTGGGATTTTTATAAGCCGGCAGTTTGCTATAATCCGGTTTTTGTGCGCAGCTTTGCATTCCCAAAAAAACTAAAATACCGGCAACAAGAATGATGATCCGGCCTGTACATTTTTTCAACATTTCCTGACCTCCTTTTTTGTTATAAACTGTTCAGGGAACAGGTGAATTATTATTACTATTTCATTCAGTCTCTCTGTTTGCCCTGAAATTATTTCCAAGAAAAAAATGAATTCATTAAAGCCTTTAACCTGAAACTGAAAAAATAAAGAAAAGCTGTTAATAAAATATATTACAACACAACAGTATATTTCATGGAAGCAAGAAAACAATGGTTACTTAAAAAGAACTGGTTTTTGTAACCAGACGAAAAATCATTAAAACGTTAAAGCCCGCACAAGCGGGCTTTATTTATTCTAAACCTTTAATAATATGAAACCCAAAATCGGTTTCCACAACATCGCTGATTTTATCTTTTTTCAATTTGAAAGCAACATCTTCAAACGGTTGAACCATATCGCCGCGTTTGAATTTTCCCAGGACACCGCCATTAGCCTTGCTTGGGCAATCGGAATAGGTTCTGGCCAGTTCGGCAAAATCTGCGCCGGCTTTGACCTGTGTAAGCAGGGAATCTGCCAGGGCTTGAGCTTCTTCTTTGGTGCGGGTTATAGTATCAAAGGCATTTTTCGAGCCTTGATACATAATCAGGATATGTGCTACATTGGCTTCGGTTTTTTCTTTTTGCGCACAACCGGCAATAACCGCCAACATAACTACAGTAGTTAATAATAATGAAATTAATGTGACTTTTTTTAACATTTTTATTACTCCATTTTAATTGTGGTTTTTACCTTATAATGTAATAAATCCGCTTATTCAATACAATAATTTCTTGTAAAATGCTGTAAAAAATGGCGCCGAATAAAATTTTAAAAAAACTGCTATGAAGTTGAATTAAATAATATTTTTTTTCTGTTACATTTTAACAGACAATTCGGAACGACGGATCCTGGATTTAATTTAAAAACAGAATTTTGTTCCACTAAATTGTAATAATGGTAAATGATCAAACCTTATATGCGGGAGAAAACTTGAAAAAGACGGTTTTGCTTGTTTGCTTGTTATTTACTTCCGTCGCATTATCTGCCGACTACCAGGTTAATAAAGATAGAGAGAACCAGGTAATATTTAATTCCGATGCCCCGGGAGCAAAAATTCAGGGCATAACCGACGCTATTGACGGGTATGTTTCCTGGAATGATCAGAATCCCTTGGCACAAAGTGAGTTATATTTTGAAGTCGATTTGAACACACTCGATACCGGTAATAAAATTCGAAACCGGCAGATGTGGGAGTCATTTCTGGAAACGGACAAGTACCGGTATGCTTTTTTTCGCGGCGTCATTCAAGCGCTGGATACTTTGATTACCGACAGATCGTACCGGGTTACGATCAATGGAATGCTGAATGTGCATGGTGTGGAAAGGCCTTATAAAATAGAAGGGATCGTAAACAAAGAAAGCGATGCGTTGCAGGTGGAAAGTTTTTTTGAACTGGTTTTACCGGAACACAAAATTACAGTGCCGCGAATTTTATTCATAAAATTAAGTCCGATTTTGCAAATTGAAATAACCCTGTTTTTAAAACCACAGTCGCAATAAAGCAACTGCCGGTAAATTTGTCGGGTAAATTTAAAGAGAAATTTAAAATAAACGGAGGAGTTATGAAACGCCTTTTTGTAATGCTCATGAGTATCCTGACGGTATTGTTTTTAATGGAGATATCCATGGCGCGCAGCTTCAGAGTTGACCAGATACCCAATGGTTCCAAATTCGGGTGTACGAACTGTCATACCGGCTATGGCGGGCCACGCAACACATTTGGCACGCAGATATTCAATAATTATATGGATGCTAAAAACAGTTCCGGCAATGTGTTGTGGGGTCCGGCCCTGGCCGCCGAGAATGCCGACCTTGACGCCGCCACCAATGGACAGGAATTACAAGACCCTGACGGCGCCTGGAGGATTGGCGATCCTGCACCCGGTGAGTTATCGCTGGTTTCCAATCCCGGCAACCCGGCCAGTACTACCGCAATTTATGAAACCACCGGTACGCTGCCGCAGACCATTATATTACAACAAAACTATCCCAATCCTTTTAATCCGGAAACCACTATCCGCTTTTTCTCCCCGCAACCCGGACATGTTCTGCTGCAAATATTCAATACCGGCGGGCAATTGGTAAGCACTCTGGTGAATGGATATATCCCAACCGGCGAGCATCAGGTAATCTGGACAGGACAGGATGAAAACGGTAATACCCCGGTTTCGGGAATTTACCTGTATCGTTTGACCGGTAACGGTTTTACCGAAACGCGGCAGATGTTGTATTTAAAATAAGGGAATAAGCAGGAATAGTGATTTGAACAGGCGTTAACTGACAGCTGACAGCTTAAAACTGTCAGCTATTTATAATCCCCACCCGCCGCTGACCAGAATTTCCGTGCCGGTTACGTACCCTGCAGCATCACTCAGCAGGTACAACACGGCCCCGGCCAGGTCATCGGCGGTACCGGGGCGGTTCATCGGCACCATACGGCTTTGCTGGCGCACCTGTTCGTCATCCAGGCTGCCGTTGTTCATCAACCCCGGCGCCACCACATTTACAGTTATACCATGCGCCGCTTCATTGAGCGCCAGGGATTTGGAGAGGATATGCACCCCGGTTTTGGCGATAGCATACGGCAGCACATGAATAAAAGCATGGTTACCTGCATTGCCGAGGCCAATATTGATGATCCGGCCAAAATTCTGTTTACGCATGAACGGTAAAACTGCCTTGCAACAATAAAAGCAACTGTTGAGGTTGCTGTCCAGCATGGCGTGCCAGTCTTTAACATCCAGCTTGTCGAATTCTTTATAAATGAAATCACCGACATTATTGATCAAAAAATCAATTCTACCCCATTCATTGATAATATTGGTAACCATTGTGCGCACCTGCGGCCATTCGCGCACATCCGCACATTGCGCCATAGCGCGGCGGCCCTTGCCGAGTATTTCGCCAACCGTATCTTCCGCCGCTTTGTGATGCTGCCGGTAATTGACAACCACATTAACGCCGTTATCGGCCAGCCCCAAAGCAATGCCCTTGCCTAGCCCCCGCGAAGCCCCGGTAACCAGGGCGTTTTTTCCTGCCAATCCGTTCATTTTGGTAATAAAATCCTCATAGTTGTGCCTTTGCCTACATGGGTTTCTTTAATAAACAGCTTGCCTTTATGATATTCTTCGACAATACGCTGCGCCAGGTTCAGGCCCAGACCCCAGCCGCGTTGTTTGGTGCTGTATCCGGCTTTGAAAATATCGCGCCGGCCGCGCGGAGTAATGCCGGTGCCGTTATCGCGAATATCGATAAATATCTTGCCGTTGTCCGGCACAGCGCCGCTGCATATTTCAATTATGCCTTTTTTCCCGCGCACCGCATCGATGGCATTTTTCACCAGGTTTTCCACAGCCCATTCAAACAGATCGCGGTTGAGGGCAACCGGCGGCAATTCGGCATAGTTTTCCACCAGTTTGATCTCTTTGCCGGCCTGGGGTAGACGGCGGTGAAAGTATTTAACTATATCGGCAAGAATAAGATTGATCTCCTGTTCCTTTAATTGCGGCTGCGAACCAATTTGCGAAAACCGCGCCGCCACTTTTTCCAGCCGGGTAATATCCGATTCCATCTCTTTTGCCACCAGGGCAACGTTATCGGGATTGTTATAGCCGGTTTTCAACAGTTCCTGCCAGCCCATCAGCGATGAGATCGGCGTGCCTAACTGGTGCGCCGTTTCTTTGGCCATCCCAACCCAAATAAAACGCTGCTCGCTCTTTTTAATACTGCTAAAACCAAAAAAGGCAATAAGAACCAGCAGCCCGATGGCGCTCAGCGATATATAGGGCAGCGCCAGCAATTGCAGGATCATTTTGGAATCGCCATAATATAAATAATTCAGCACTGTACCGTTATAGGTTATGACCACCGGTTCGTTTTCCATGCCCATTTTGGTCATGATATTGCGGACTTTTTTAAGCGCTTCGGGCGAGCCGTCGGAATCGGCAATGTGAATACCTTTCCATGTGGTAGGATTTTTTTCCGCATCGGTGAGGATGAGCGGAAAATTGGTGCGCTGGGTAATGTTTTCAAACAGCCAGCCCAGCGCCGCCGGATCGAGTTGGTCGGAAGCGATACGCTTGATGGTGGTTGCATAAAATTCCACGATCTGTTTCGATTCCTTGCGCAGTTGATTAACGATATGCTGGGTATACATGCTGATGCCAAGGATTACAGCAATAATGACCACAAAAAAGAGGCCCCGTAATGTGCCGGAGAAGCGGTATAAGGTTTGACGCAGCGCCATAAGATTTTCCAGTGTTGTAGCCGAGTTGGATTTATAATATCATTATATTGTCTGACAACAGCTCGGTTATGTTTTAATAATACCCCTAATTAATTAATTTTGCAGAATTATCAAGCTTTCCGGGAAAGCAATAAATAATACGTTATATTCATGGTATTTTGTTAGAACAAGGGGTAGCTACCCCTTGTTCTAATCGATATTACAATTTATACAAACTTTTAATATTTAAACAGCGTTACTGCTTTTTTTCCGGCTTTTCCTCCACATCGCATAACCGGTAGAGCCCAAAATAGCCAGTAAAATGATCAGGGTCACCAGGCTTATCCACAGACCCAGCTTGAACGAAGCCGGGGCAAATTTAAATTCGATGGTATGGGAGCCGGGTTCCAGAAAGATGGAGCGTAAAACATAGTTGGTTTTATAGATATGGGTCTCGATGCCGTCTATATATGCCTTCCAGCCGGAAGGATAATAGATTTCACTCAACACCATGATCGCCGGTTTGTTGACCTGGGCGCTGATCGTAATGTGATGGATATCATAGTCGGTGATTGTGGCGGTCGTGTTACTGTCTACCGCGGCTACTGTAAAGGGCGGGTATTCTTCGAGAATAGCTACCTGGCCGGGATCAAAAGTTTCACTTTTCATGCGATCAAAAATACTGCGTCGTCCGGTCAGCACTTCTACCGTGTCGGCAAAAAACACCCGAGGCAGTACATTGAGGTTTTCATATACAAAAGCGCTGATCTTTTGACCGCCGTACATAACCGCATAACTGTACGCCATTTTATAATCCAGATCAGGAATCGGCGCGCCCAGCGATAGCAGGTATTTGACATTCAGCATGTTCAAAACGTTATTGGAAAGCGGTCCGCCATACAGGGTTTCTTCGAGGAACTCCTGGTAGATGCGCAGCTTGGCGGCGCTGTAACCGTTTATATTGCTGATAAAGTGATACATGTACCAGTTGGCGCTTTTGTCATCGCGGAGCGGCAGGATACGGTATAAACTTTTATCGGCTTTTAAAAATTTGGTGGTTGGCGTATCGGCAAAATAGGTTTTTTCATCTACCGCCGGCTGGGGTTGTATCAGCTTGAAATCAATAAACCACAGGTCGATGACCACCAGGGCGGTAAAAGCAATGACAATAACCTGTGCGGACAATTTGTTTTTAAGGAACTGAAAAACCAGAACACTACCCAGTCCGGCAAGTAGCAGAGCTTTAAAGCTGTCGCCGGCGGCCATTTCCCAGGCGCGCTCGCGCATGGCAATATCCATATTGTTGCTGCCGCTGGTGATCAAATCCATAAAAACATTTTTACCCAGCAAAACAAACAAGGCAAAAACGCCGATAACCCCCAGGAATATGGCCATATACCGTTTGAGAATTTTTTCCGGGGATTTTTGTTTTTTGGATGCTTCCGCTTTTTGGTGGTATTCCAGCAGAGCGTTCAGACCATATCCCGCTAAAATGACCATACAAATATCCAGCAGAATATGGATCATACTGGGAATACGGAATTTGTTAAAAAACGGCAATAGTTTGAACATGGGTGTATACAACAAGGGAAAATGCTTGCCGAAGGAAACCAGCAGGGAGATCAACGCTGTAGCGCCGAACAGCCAGGTAAAGCGGTCGCGGCGCAGAATAAACGCCAGCCCGGCCAGCAGCAGGATCAACACACTAAAATAAAGCGGGTAATCGGTGAACGGCATTTTTCCCCAATAGGTTTGGCCGCCGAAACCCATAAAGGACGGAATAATGAAAGTGATCATTTCCAGCGGGTGGAACGACCAGTCCGTTGCGTAATTAAAATCCAGTCCGTCGCCGGCGGAAGCGCCGCGAATCGAATATCTTTGATAATCGAACACCGACACATAGAGGACTGAAGACAACAGTGCGCCAACGGCAATGACACCGAATAACAAACCGACGGGAGCGAGAATGTCGCCGATCTTTTTACTACGGCGATAATCAGTCACTATTTTAAAGAGTAAATAAATACCGAGCAAGAGATAGGTGTAATAACAAACCTGCACATGCGCCCGAATAAGCTGGTAGCCGATAGTCAGAGCCGTGAGGCTGAAATAAAACGCATTGCGTTTTTCAAATAGTCGTTCGGTCAATAAAAAGATCAGGGGGATCAACATCAGGGACAGGAATTTGGTGTTATGCCCATAAGCGGTAAAAGCAATAAACTGCGGCATAAAAATGACCGCAAGCCCGGCAAACATGGCAACCAACGGGGTTACCTTGTGATTGCGCAGCAGCAGGTACATCAGCACGGCGAACAATATATAATTGATCAGAATAAAAACAAAATTGGTATCCGGAATCAGCGGCTGCAAAACTTTAAGAATGGTTCTGACCGGCGAATCGATGATATTAATGCGCGGCGCGCTTAACAGGCTGGCATACGACGGCATACCACCAAAAATATAGGGGCACCAGAGCGGAAAGATATTCCGGTCAAAAGCGTCTTTGACAAACGGTTTAAAGGATTGCGATGTCATTTTGTCCGGCGAGAGCAGAACTTTGCCGTCAAACAGGATCGGGAAATAAAAGATCGCCAGCAATAGAAACGCCGCCAGCGCAGTTACCATCAGCGGATGACGCCGGAAAAAGTTTTCTTTACCGGCTGCGACCGGAGCGGTGGGTTTTTTCATCTTTTTATTAGCCACATTGACCTCTCTTGTTCAGGTTGTTATAACAGTTAAAAAATTTATTACCGGTTGCACCGGCGTTAACCGAAATGACATGGGGGAATAGAATATAATTATATTTTGAAAAAAAGAAAACAGAATATCGGTCTTTTTCCGGATTTATCGCAACAGGCATAAGGGTTGAAAGAACAATACCGGTTGTGAAACAATAACTTTTTTTATGACATTTCCTTGGAGAAAGTATAAGAATTTTATTTATCTTACTCAACTGTTTTTAATGCTTTTTTGCCTGGGATGAAAATCATTTAGAAAAAAATAACTATCAATATCTATAAACTTTCAAATCATATATTGATTAAAAGATGACTAATTATAACCACTATAATAACAGTCGTTTAAAAAATTTCTCTACGATTTTTACGACTCTGCGATGAAATGAAAAGAAAAAAACCGCCGAGAACGCTGTGATCGCAGAGGAGAAGGGGTATTATTGTTCCAGGTTTTTTTATTAATAAATTATGTTAACACTATTAGTGTTCTTTTTCCCCTTTTTTTTAATGGGGCAATCAATAAATGCACCTGCTAAAAATCAGAGTCAACAAGTAATAAATTTTTATTGGGAAAAATAATCTCGCTTTTTAATTTTAAAAAGCTAAAAAATTTCTTATCTTACAGGAAATTATTCAGGAGTTATTTGTTTGCAAACACCATTTCAGTACGATAAAGTATCCAGGAAAAAATATTTTTGGGATACCCTGCAATTAGGCTCAGGCACGGCGATTTCGCAACTGATATTGATCTTTTCCATACCGGTGTTGTCGCGTATTTACACCCCGGATGATTTTGGTATTGCCGCCTTGTTCAGTTCGATTGTAATGATTTTATCAGGCATTTCCGCATTGCGGTATGAACTGGCTATCTTGCTGCCGGAAGATGAAAATGACGGCTATATTATATTTATCATGCAATCGCTCATCACCCTGGTTTTTGGCGTGATCTGCGGCGTTATTTTTTGGCTGGGTAAAGCGCCCATCGCTCACTGGTTAAAAGCCCCGGAGATTGAACCTTATTTATGGCTGAGCAGTCCGGCCATTATTTTTTTTGGATTATTGAACGGCCTGAATTTATGGAACAGCCGGTTAAAAAAGTATCGGCTGATATCTGCCGGCAAAGTAGCCGGCAGCGGCGCTACCGCCGGTATTCAATTATTGTTTGGAATACTCGGCTCCGTTTCCCCGGCGGGATTGATCAACGGCACGATCTGGGGCAAGGTTGCCGAATGTCTCACCCAGTGTTTTCCGTTGTTGGATAAGCAACAGCGCTTTCGTAAAAAAATGACCTGGCGGGATATGCGGGCACTGGCGGCAAGATATAACAAATTTCCCAAATTCTATTGCCCTTCCACGCTGATCAACAATTTATCCTGGAACATCCCCGGATTCTTTTTAAATTATTACTTTTCCCCGGCAATTGTCGGTTTTTATGCGCAGGGTGACCGGCTGATCCGTACACCCATGAATATGATCAGTCAAACCATATCACAGGTATTTTTTCAGCGCGGCGCGGAAGCCCATCGCAACGGCACTATGCACATATTATTCATCGAAACCGTGCAAATGCTCACCAGGATGGGATTGTTGCCGATTTTAGTATTGACCGTTGCGGGTAAAGAATTGTTCAGCGTCATTCTCGGCAGCCAGTGGGCAATTGCCGGAGTTTATGCCCAAATCCTGGCCCTGTTTACCTTTTTCCGCTTTTTGTCTTCCCCCATGACCCACATTTTCAGTATTGTGGAAAAGCAGGAAAATTCTTTAAAATTCAACATCATCAACCTGGTTATTCGCATATTTGCCCTGGCGCTGGGCGGAATTATGCAAAACCCGATCATTACGCTGCTGTTATTTTCCATCTCAGGAACTCTTACTTATGGCTGGTTACTGATCTGGCTGGGCAGAGACGCCGGAGTAAGGTTGAAACGTTTGCTGCAAGAGTTTGTAAGATTTGACTTGGTAGTTACTTTTTTTCTAAGCGGGCTGGTTTTGTTTCTCAAGTTGTCGGGCTGGTGTAACGAGTTTGTACTGGTCGTAGTGTGCGCTTTGGTCATAGGACTGTATTATCTCTATTTATTGCTACGTTATAAAAGTTTGTTAAGCTCCGGTCATAATGTTCAAAACGAAAAGTAAGAATTTATTTTCAGGATGAATATGAAAACAAAAATAACCCTGGTTGGCGCGCGTCTGTCGCTTAATTTTGGCGGGCCCTCTTTGCTGGCGGCTACCAAAACCGTGCTCGATGCGTATTTTGATAACGCCGAATACACGCTGATCATTCCTTACAAAACCATAGCACTCGACCAGCAACTTGCTCCTCAGTATGGAGTATCGGTTCTGCCGTTCCGTCCCAAAATCTGGACGATTCCAATGGTAATAGTAAAACGCTGGTTACGGCTGCTGGCAGGTCCGGCGGATCAAAAGGCAATTATCCGTAACCTGGCGGCTGCCGATGTGGTTATCGATATTTGGGGCATCATGCATGCCGATTCGCTGCACAATACCTTTATGTTCCGGCTGTTGGTTGGCCTGCATTTGTGGATGGCAAAATTCCTCGGTAAACCGGTCATCAAGTACACCACCGCCCTGGGGCCATTTGAGCAAAAGTGGAACCGGTTGTTTGCCCGCTTTTACCTGGGCAGGAACACCGATCTTGTACTGGTGCGCGACAATACCAGCTTTGCCAGCCTGGAAAAATTACAACTCGGCACCCCGGCTTTTGTTATTCCCGATACGGCTTTTTTATTGCCGGCGCAGGACAGCGCCATATCTGCAGAAATAGCGCAGACAAGCCGCAACAAACCGGTGGTTTGCCTGTCCGTCAGTTACCAGGCGCGCAACCGGGAAAAATCGGCCGGAGCATATACCGCGTCGATGGCTCATCTGATCCGCCATATCACAACGGACTACCAGGCACAAGTGGTTTTGTTGCCCAATGAATTATCTTCCAGCCCGGACGATGATATTAAAGTCGGCCGGCACATTCTGGAACAGCTTGGCGAAACCGATTGCCGGCTGATCGATACAGAAAAACTGACCGCCGCAGAGATCAAGGGCATTATCCGCGAGTGCAGCCTGGTTGTGGCGGCTCGCTACCATACCATCGTCGCCGCGTTATCGCTGGGAATTCCCACCCTGGCGATTGCCTGGCATCATAAATACCGCGAAGTTTTGGGATTGTTTGCCCAGGAAGAGTGGTTGTGTAATATCGATGAATTAAGCGATACGGATTTGACGGCCAGGTTTGACGCCCTGTGGCAGCAGCAGGAAAAAAGCCGCGTCAAGATTGCTCATTACCTGCCGCAGGTTAAAGAAAGTATCATGCAGGGCGGACAATTGGTACAGGAGCTTTTGAATAAATCGGCGCGGCGCTGACAACCGGTTAATGATCACAATTTTTTCATTACGGAAGCAAGAATATTCGCCAGTTCGCCGGTGAGCACGCGGCGTTCAAAGCGGTCATGCTTTGTGGTGTTCCATGAGACAGCCCCCCCGGCGCAGGCGGCAACCATAGCTGCCAGGGCTTGTTTAATTTCTTCCACCCGCTTGGGATGCGCTATCAGTCCCAGCTTGTATTGTCTGATCAAATCGGCGGCATTACCCTCCGGCGCTAACGCCAGAATCGGCAGCCCGGCGCCAATATATTCAAACAGCTTGCCGGTTAAAATACCGGCATTCTCCGGGGCGTCGTCGATGATGAGCAGAGCTATATTGCTGCCAAGGAGATGTTGTAAACTTGCGGTATGAGTGACGTAGGGGACGCGCTCGATGATGCTGTTGACAGGTGATTCCTGCATTCGCCTGATAATCGCCTCACCGATTCTGCCGACAAATAACAGCCTTATTTTATTCAACAGGGGAGAGTCTTCCTTGTGCAATTCTTCCAGGGCGCGCAAAAGGTATTCAGGGTTACGGTTGCCATACAGCGACCCGGAATAAATGATGGTTATTTTATCGTGTTTGGGGGCGGGAGTTACCCCGGCAAAATCCTCAGCATCATAGCCGTTATACAGCAACTGCCAGCGATCATCGCGGTAACGCGGATTTCTGCTCAACAGGTCTTCTTTAACGCCGGGAGTTACACTGAGCAGCCGTGAAGCGCGGGCCAAAACAGCGGCTTCCATGCGCCGTTCCAGGGTGCGCGACAGTTTGGGCCGCCACTGGGGAGTAGACAGCCAGCCGATCCACGAATCGCGAAAATCGGCTACCCAGGGAATACCGTACAGTTTATGCAGAGACAAGCCAATCAGGTGGGTGGTATAGGGCGGCGCAGTGGAGAGGATGACGTCGATATTTTCAGAGGCAATGATCTTTTTGCCCATATCAACAGCAAACGGCAGCCAGCCGATACGGGCATCCGGAACAAATAAAGCCGAACGCACCCATTCTGCAACCCGTTCCGATAATTTGTGTTTATCCTGCTCGTCCAGTGTCAACGTGGCAATATCGGTGGATTCGTTTGCCTGCCGGCCGGTGAATTTGCGGTACAACCGGTAAGGTTCTATGATGCGGGAGCGATAAATATGCACATTGTTGGGAATTTCCTGCAGCAGGGTTTGATCGTAGGCGGGATAATCGGCATTGGCGGCGGTGAGCACTACCGGTTCCCAGCCGAACTCGCGCAGGTATTTGACAAATTTCAGGGGACGCTGCACCCCGGAGCCGCCGGAAGGCGGGAAATAATAGGTAATAAGTAAAACCTTGTGTCGCTTGCCGGTCATGTCGGGTTGTTCCGGTTAGGGTTTTGAATTACGGTGAAGAGTGATCATTTATTATCTGACGGCGGTTGATCCCACCCCAGTTTGCTTTTGATCTGGTAGGTATCGTTTTCATGGCGGACGGAGATGATCATTTCGCCGATCAGTCCCAGGGAGAAAAACTGCATACCGACGATGATGAGCAGCACGCCCAGGAACAGCAATGGGCGGTTGCTGAGGTACTGGTGCAGGAATAGCCGCTGGATGACCAGAACCAGGGAAATAACCGCGCCGGCCAGAAAGGTTAATACTCCAAAGCCGCCGAAAAAATGCAGGGGCCGTTTTTTGTATTTGGTCAAAAAAGTAACGGTCAGCAGGTCAAACGCGCCGCGGGTAAAACGCGCCATGCCGAATTTCGATTGCCCGTGTTTGCGCTGATGATGTTTAACCGGCATTTCCGTTACCCGAAAGCCGTTATGATGCGCCAGCACCGGCAGGTAGCGGTGCATTTCGCCATAAACCTGAAAACTTTTCACCACATCGCTGCGATAGGCTTTCAGTCCGCAATTAAAATCATGCAGCCGTATACCGCTAAATAACGAGGTAAAATAATTATATATTTTTGAAGTATTGCGTTTGATAAAGGGGTCATGGCGAACCTTTTTCCAACCCGAAACCAGGTCGTAGCCCTGTTCGAGTTTGGCAATGAGATGTGGAATCTCTTCGGGGTCGTCCTGCAAATCGGCGTCCATGGTTACCACAAACCGGCCCGCGGCATGTTCGAATCCCGCCGCCAGCGCCGCAGATTTACCGTAATTTTTGCGGAATTGCAGCATTTTTACCTGGGGATTACCGGCTGCCAGGCGGTGAATGACGGCTGCGGACTGATCGGTAGAGCCGTCATCGACAAATATGAGCTCAAAGCTATACCCCGCGTTGTGCATTACACCGGCAATTTTATCATGCAGTTCCTGCAACGATTGCTCTTCATTCAGCAGCGGGACTATAATGGAAATGTCGACAGGTCTTGTGCTCAGGCTTTCGGACATGTATTCGTTACCCATTTTTATAAATTTACTTTTAAAGCGCTATCGGGAATTTTGATATAAAAATCATTTCCGGACAGCTTTTTGTTTATTTTCAACTGCGTGTAAAAAAGCGATAATGATTCTTTGGCCAGAGGTCTTTGCAACCTGATCGTATGCGGAATGGTAACGCCATTGATCTTTTTAAAACGGCCATATTCGTGAACAGCCACCAAACGGGACTGCGGATCACGGATTTCCAGCTTTTTCACCAAGCCGTTTCCCCGCTCCAGGTAATAGGTGCAGGCGAGCGAGTCGATCATTCCTGTTATTATGATATTATCGCCTTCATGGTGCATGTTCGGATCCCGCATGTTGGGCAGAATTTCCGCTCCGGCGCATAATTGCATCAACTTGTCAAAAGTGATCTCGATGTCGAATAATGGCGCTTTGTGTAATGAATCCACCGCGCCGGTATAGCAGATATTTTCCATAGGGGCATAAATAAAATAATTTTGCCGGTCGGCGAAAAAGATGCCCACATCCAGGCCCAGCGCAGCTTCAATTTTAAAATAAAGGGAATCGGGACGTTTCATTTTTACGCGGGTTTCAGCGCTGTACGATTGCCCGGCGGACTGAACTGTCAATTGCGCCTGGCCTTCCAGCGTTTCAAGATGACTGAAATTGGTGCGGGATATTTTATAAACGGTAACCCAGTTTAACTCACTATCCGACAGGTGCGGTTTGTTTGATACTCCGGCGCAGTCAAATAATACAAAAAGCGGTAAAAGGAGTAATAATACCAGGGGCTTTTTTTTTTCAACCGTCATTTTTTCGATTGCCCGAGTTTTTCCAAAATATGGGTGCGCTGGCCGTCCAGTTCCAGGGATTTTTTCCAGTTTTTTTCAGCATTAAGCTGGTCACCTTTTTTATAATAGATATCTCCCAGGTGTTCCAACACATCCGGGGAATCTTTATCTATAGCAAGCGATTTTTCAATATAGTGAATAGCCTGATCATAATCGCCCAGTTTGTAATAGATCCAGCCCATGGTGTCCAGGTAGGGGCCGTTATCGGGTTCTGCCTGCAGCGCTATTTTGGAATGTTCCAGCGCTTTTTCCAGGTTAATCCCCCGCACCGAAAGGTGATAAGCGTAATTGTTGTTGATGACCGGGCTTTCTGGACTGAGGGATAATATCTTTAAATAGAGCGGTTCCGATTTGTCGAATTCCTTCAATTCATCAAAAGCGCCGGCCAGGGCTAAAATTGACTGAATATTGTCCGGTTCTTTTTCACTGGATTTTTCAAAATACTCTATAGCCTGGGCAAATTTTCTTTGCCGGCTGAGGATCGACCCGGCGTAGTAATTAAGGCCGGGGTCGTCGGGAAAGTCTTGCAGGGAGGTTTTAAAATTATCGAGGGCCAGATCGAGGCTATCCATTTGAATATAATTAATACCGCGTAAAATCCATAAATGAGTCAAATCCTGGCGCAGTTCCAGGGTTTTATCAAAGCATTCAGCAGCTAATGGATGCTGGCCGGTTAGAAAATAATAACGGCCGAGGGTAATCGGCACCCGCCAGTCATCACTCTGGGTATCCATAAGCGGTTTGAAATAATCGATAGCTTCAAGAGAATCGCCCTGCGCCATCAGTATATTGGCAATTTCAATACGAGAACTGACATAGGTAGAATCATTATCTTGCAGAGGCAGGTACAAATCGACCGCTTTTTTCCATTCTTGTCGTTGTAAATAGAGGTTCTTCAATCCCTGGCGAACAGTTGAAAACATGCTGTTCTTTTGCAACGCTTCAGTATAAAGCTGCTCGATTGCCAGGGTATCTTTTTTCATTTGCAACAGCGAAGCCAGGGCAAGGTACGAGTTCTCGCGCAGCGGGAAACTTTTTATAGCGTTTTGAAAAACTGTAATAGCGCCGGTGGTATCGCCCTTTTCAAAATAGAAATTACCCAGTAAAAGTTGATTGGCCAGATTATCCGGGTTTTTTTGTAACAGTGAACTGAAATAATTGATCGCCTCATCCCACGATTGGTTTTTTTCATACCAGGTGCGTAACTCGGCGCGGATGTCCCCGAAATTATCATCATATTCAAGAGCTTTTTTATACCATGATATCGCTTTTAACGTATCGCCTTTGGCTTTGGCTGTTGCAGCCAGCGCCAGGTATATTTCTTCCTCTTCCGGGTATTGTTTGTATAGTCCCATATAGACTTGCTCAGCCTGCAGCAGAGCCCGGCTTTGCAGGAACAGGTAACCGATGCGCAGGCAAAAATCCGGGTCATCCAGGCCGTTTTGCAGCATGGACTGGTAGGAAGCGAGCGCTTGTTCATAGTTTTTTACAACAATTTGCAGCGAAGTAAGGTAATATAGATGTTCAAGATTACCGGGTTCAATTTTGACAATATTTTTATAAACCTGCATGGCCCGGTAATAATCATTTTGTTTTTCATAGCAGGCCGCCAGCAGGATCAGGGCATCGAGGTTTTCGGGGTCGAGGTTAAGTACTTTGTTGATGATCTTGATGCTGGTTTTTTCTTCTCCCAGGTAATAATAATTTTCCGCCATAGCCAGAAAAATACCGGGTGAAGATGAATCAAATTCCGCCGCCTGGTGATATTTTAACAGCGCTTCTTTGTTCATGCCGACCAGGTTGGCGATTGTTCCATCGATTACCATATCCAGGGCTTCCTGGTTATAGGTTGCTTTCAGGGGTTTTTCTTTAACCAGGGCGTGGTTACTGCCGCAGCCGGTCAGCCATAATGCAGTAGTAAATAATATTATATAGAGACAATTTTTCATAACTACCTGTTTGATTAAAATTTACAGAGGCTAATATATCGTTTTTTTCCTATAATCACAAGCAAAAAGTACCCGTCTGTTATGAAAATGCTTGAACTTGACTATATAAATCAATACTTTATAATTCCTGATCCATGAGCCGGATCACGCACATTATATCTTTATAACCGTAAAAAAGTTCCTGTAAACATGGAGGCTATATGAAAACTTTAAAATGGTTTATCCCGGCGCTGGCTATTATGACCCTGGTCGGTTGTATTATTTTTTTATCGCAACCCCTGTTGTCGGAACCACAAGACGAAGAAACGACCGAGGTCGTTGAAGAAACCCCGGTTTATGATGATCTTGCAGTACTCTATTACTATGGCAATGGCGATACCCGCATCCATACCTGGATCAATACCGGCAGCAGCTCTTTTACCTATTCCGGTTCCAACGGCTGGTTTAGCACTAAAAAAGGCGGTTATGAAGGCAATAAACTGCTGCATAGTGTAGCCGGGGACTGGAACGGCGATGGTTATGCCGATCTGGCCGGATTCTATGATTATGGGCAAGGCATCACCCGCATTCATGTGTGGTTGAACGAGGGCGGTACGACTTTTGACTACCAGGATTCAAAAGGCTGGTGGGAAAGCACCCGCGGCTATGATGCTAAAAGCATTGTCTCGGCATCGGCTGGCGATTATAACGGCGACGGCATGGATGATATTGCAGCTTTTTATGATTACGGCAATGGCGAAATCCGCATCCATGTATGGCTGAGTAATGGCGCAGACCGGTTCAAATATGAAGATTCGCGGGGCTGGTGGGCAACCAAAGGTTACCCGGCAACCGGCATTGTTAATTCATTTTCCGGAGATTTTGGAGATTAACCTGTACGAGCTGCCAGAATTTTTAAAATAATGATTTTATTTTAAAATTTACAGGTTGGAATATAAAGAACTTTAGTTTTAATAAAAAAGGTGATTTTTGGAAACTAACAACAACCAGCAATTCGAGCAATTCAGCCGCTGCAAAGCGATTGTGTGTGATCTGGACGGCACTTTATACCTTGATAATATTCCCTTTGCCGCCTCTTTTCCGTTTTTGGAAAAAATTATCCGGTCCGGGCGCAAACTGTTCTATTTTACTAATAACAGTTCCCGTTCCCGCGCTACTTATTTACAAAAACTGGCCAAGATCGGCTTTCCGGTGAAAGACGATTATATGATAACATCAACAGACTGTGCGGAAAGTTATTTACGCCGGCACAGCCTGTGCCCGGATATTTATCTGGTCGGCAATAGCGATCTGAAACATGATTTTGAAGCGCGAAATTTTCATTGTCTTTCCGAAGAGGAGGCATTACAGGGGGCGCCGGCCGCGGTAGTATTGGGTTTTGATACGGAATTGACCTATAAAAAGATCCAGACCTGTTATGATCTGATTCTACGTGGTATTCCCTACATTGCTACCCACGCCGACCTGTTATGCCCTGTGACCAAAGACACGTTTAAACCTGATGTCGGTTCTTTTATATCCATGTTTGATACGGCAACCGGCGGAAAACGACCGGTAGTAGTAGGCAAACCGCATAAAGAAGCGGTGGAAGCGATCAGCGAAAAAGCCGGATGCCCGCCCCATGAGATAGCATTTATCGGCGATCGCTTGTATACGGATATTCGCATGGCGCAAAATTTTGATATGACCGGTGTGTTGGTGCTAAGCGGTGAAACCAGCCGGGAGATGCTGGCCCAGTCTCCCGACCGGCCCAAAATTGTGGTTGAAAGTGTGGCGGATTTAATTGCCTGGCTTTGATGGCTTTTTATTTTCAAAATTCATGGCATTGATAACAATGGCTTTGCCGTCTAACCAATAATCTACCGCAGACCACAACGTAATGAGCGACGCAATAAAAATAAGTTGTGTAGCCAGAGGAATATCAAGCCATATAGTAAAGGGCGTTGCTATCAGTCCCAATTTTTGAAAAAAGAGGATTACCAGCACACCCAGAATGCTGAGAGCTTGACCCCATGCCTTAATTTTTCCGCTTTTACGGGCAGCTACAACCACACCCTCTTTCATGGAGAAAACCCGGACTACCGAAACCAGTACATCACGATAAAAGAAAACCGCAATGATCCATACCGGCGCCAGACCGGAACTGAGAAAGCAAAGATAGATAGTAAACCGGGCAATGCTGTCGGCAAACGGATCCATCAGTTTACCAAAATCACTGACCTGGTTGCTGCGCCGGGCTAAAGGCCCGTCGAGGAGATCGGTTATTTCAAAAACTCCAAACAGAAACATACATACAATTAAAGACCATACCGTATCGAGCCAGTAAAACAATAAAAAAAACGGTGAACCGGCTATACGAATCAAAGTTAATGTGTTTGGTTTCATCATAGAATATCTTTATTTTTGTTGACAGATTGTCCGGTTTTTTAATGCTGCAATTGCCTGGAAAAACCCTGGCTTTACAGTAACCGGTTTTATCTAACTAAATTAACAAAAATAAAGGGAATCATCAAGCTATTTTAAAATTAATAGAATATAAATTAGGATATTATTTAAAAAAATGAAAACCGGGCGGTTTTTTTACGTATGAGTATGCCGTATGATCGTTGAAAATATATTTCTTCCGCAACCTGCACTGATACCATTAGCAAAGAATTAAAAGCCCCGGTTGTGAATAGAACCAGGGAAAAGGTGTATAACTGGAAAGACCCGATTGTTTAGCCCACTCGACAACGAATTTATTAATTAATTCTACCGGAAATAATAAAGGAGGCAATGTGGCCATTTTAAAGCTGAAGCAAATCTCAAAAGCGTATGAAGAAGTTCATGCGGTGAAAGAGTTGTCCTTTTCTGTGGATAAGGGACAGATTTTCGGATTACTGGGCCCCAATGGCGCCGGCAAAACCACGACGATTCGTATGATCATGGATATTATCAAGCCTGATAGCGGGACGATAGAAATTGCCGGCAAGCTAAATTCAGGGCAACAGCGCGACAAGATCGGCTATTTACCTGAGGAACGCGGCCTGTATAAGAAGATGAAAGTTATCGATACCATCACTTTTTTCGGTGAGATCAAGAGCAAACCGGCCAGGCAAACTCAAGCCGCAGCCGTGCAATGGCTGGAAAAGCTGGAATTACTGGAATGGCGCGATAAAAAAGTTGAGGAACTCTCCAAAGGAATGCAGCAAAAATTACAATTCATCTGTACAATCATCCATAACCCGGAACTGATCATTCTCGATGAACCGTTTTCCGGCCTCGACCCGGTCAATACCAATCTGCTCAAAGATGTCATGCTGGATTTAAAAAATACCGGAGCCACAATTATTTTTTCCACCCATTTGATGGAGCAGGTAGAAAAACTGTGCGAGAACATTTGTTTGATCAACAAAGGCGCCAGCATTTTGCAGGGTTCTCTCAAGGAAATTAAAAAAGGCTTTGGGTCAAACCGCATCCGTATGCAGTATGAAGGAGCGGCTGAATTTCTCAAAGATCAGTCCCTGGTTGCTCAATACGATGATTATGGTCAGTATGTTGAAATCAAACCGGCGGACAATGTATCGCCTCAGCAGCTTTTAAAATACGCTATCGACCGGGTAAATGTCCTCGAGTTCAAAGTATCCGAACCGTCTTTAAATGAAATTTTTATTAAAGCCGTTAAAAATTAAGGAGAGTGATTGTGAACAAGACTATTGCTTTAATAAAACGGGAGTACCTGCTGCAGGTAAAGTCCAAGGGCTTTATTATCGGCACCCTGTTATTGCCGTTGTTTATCCTGTTTGTTTCTTTTGTTCCCGCCTTTCTGGCAAACATGGAAGTAGAAAAGAAGGCCAATATCGCTGTTATTGATACGACCGGTAAAATCTATACACCCCTGTCCGTTGCTTTGCAGGAATCCCGCAAAGATAAACAGGGCAATTCATTATACAATGTTGAACAGGTAACCTGGAGCGGCGACAGCCTGGGTATAAAGAAAGAAGAGTTGAATGCGCGGGTTCAAAACGGGGAGCTGTTTGCTTATATTGAAGTGACGGATAGCGTGTTCATAAAAAACAGTTTTGCGGTATATTCCAAAAATATTACAAATTTTGATTTTTATTCACGGGTGGAAAGGTTAATGTCCGATGCAGTAAAAGCGATTCGCATGAATGAGAGCGGCCTGGACCCCGAGTTGGTGAATAAATTATCCCAATGGGTCAAAGTGCAGACCTTCCAGGTGGATGAAAAGGGCGCTAGTGAAGCCAGCGGCATGGCTGCTTATGGACTGAGCTATGTCATGGTCTTTATACTCTATTTTGCGCTTATTATGTATGGCGCCTATGTTATGCAAGGAGTGATTGAAGATAAAAGCAGCCGGGTAATGGAAGTGATCCTCTCTTCGGTCAAGCCGTATCAACTTATGGCTGGTAAAATTATCGGCATCGGCGCTACCGGCCTGACCCAGTTTTTCATCTGGATTCTTTCAACCGTGCTGGTTACCACGTTTGGTTTGGTCATAGCCCAGCAGTTTGCCCCGGGAATTTCCGAACTGGCCATTCCCTCGCTTTCTATCTGGACCTACCTGGCTTTTATCGCTTATTTCCTGCTCGGTTTCTTTTTATATGCCACCCTGTATGCCGGGCTGGGCAGCATGGTCAATTCCAGCAGCGAAGCGCAAAGTGTACAATGGCCGGTGATGATGCTTATTGTAGTGGCTTTTTTGTTAATGTTTGCAATAATAAAAACCCCGGATAGTACCCTGGCGGTCGTTCTGTCGCTCATTCCGTTCTTTACGCCGCTGCTTATGTTTATGCGGATCATGCTTAATGCCGTGCCGTTATACCAGGTGATCCTCAGCATTATCATCACCCTGTTGACAATAGGCGCGTCCATTTGGGTCAGCGGCAAAATCTTCCGCGTCGGCATTTTAATGTATGGCAAACGCCCGACCTTACCGGAACTGTTGAAATGGATTAAATACTAGTTTGTAACTTCAGGCCGTTTTAACACCTGGTTAAAACGGCTTTAAAATTACATATCGTTGTGGATTTTATATGAGTAAACATACCATGCAGCCGACTATCCGGCGATTGAGCGGGCGGAGTGAGGCCGAATATTGCGCCCGGTTAATGGCTGCTTCCGAACCCTGGATCACCCTGCGCCGCAATTATGAAGAAAGCTTGCAGCATGTTACCGATCCGGGCAAAGAAGTTTATTGCGCAGTAATCACTGATGAATTGGCAGGATTTATGATCTTGCAAATGCAGGGCGCTTTTACGGGTTATATTCAAACTATTTGTATAGCCCCGGAATGGCGGAGAAAAGGACTGGGCCGCCAGATGATAGCTTTTGCCGAACGGCGTATCTTTAAAGACAAACCTAATGTTTTTATGTGTGTTTCCTCGTTCAACCCTGATGCCCTGCGATTGTATAACCGGCTGGGATATGAAACTATCGGGGAATTAAAAGATTATATTGTTGCCGGTCATGCGGAAATTTTATTACGTAAAACCATTGCGCCCTTAAATAGTTTCAAACCTGATGCCGCTCAAACACCCACATAAATTATTTAATAAACGACCGGTGCTAGCAGGAGAATAAAATTCACCCGGTTTTGATGGCTTGTTTGCAAAACAAAGACTAACCGATTATTACATTGATTATCCTGTCCGGCGCAAAAATTTTTATAATATACCAGGTTTTTCAATCCTTTTGAAATACTGAACAGCGATATAGGAAGCAATAACTGATTTGAGCAATTCACCGGGTACAAACAACAGCAAACCGGAAAACACTACCTTTTGCAAAGAAATCGCGGCGCCGGAAAAGCACTCAAGAGAGATAAACAACCAAAATGTGCCAATCACTAAAATTACTATGGCAGTCAGTACGTTTATCCATAAGAAAAAGTGTAATGATTTTTTCAGGTTAAACTGCCGGTTCAGGACGGCGGCCAGCCAGGCGGCTAACGGCAAACTCAGCAAATAACCAAAAGAGGGTTGCAGCACATAAGCCAACCCGCCGCCAAGGGCAAAGACCGGCAACCCGGCCAGACCCAACAGCAGGTAAGCGGCCTGGCAGGTAAACGCATACCGCGGCGGCAGAATAGCGCCCGCCAGGATAGTAAAGAACGTTTGCAGGGTGACCGGCACCGGCGGTAGCGGAATTTTTATAAACGCCCCGGCGGCCGTCAGGGCCGTGAATAATCCGGCATAAATTATTTTTACGGTTTTATTTGCCAACATAAACAGTTTGTCCGTTTTTAGAGTCTAAAGTAATAAAAGCAGTTAATTTAAACAAATCAATTTTGCGCTTGCTTTTTCAAGCGGAGCTATATATATTCGCACGGAACCAGTTATGAATTTATCACAATCACAAGCAGGTATTTATATTCCCGGAACAAAGAACTTGATACATATTTTTCAAAAAGCAGCACTTGTAACGGCTTGTTTCGTGGGCCTGTTATTTATAACCGCAACCCCGGCGGGCGCCCAGGTTGAACAGATCAAGATCATCGCAACCTTTGCACTCGATTATACCGGACAAACCACAACCATTCCATACAGTATTATTCCGCATAAACAACTTGCCCGCCCCAGGATCGGCCTGGCGCTGAGCGGCGGCGGTTTACGCGGGGTATCGCAAATTGGCGTTCTCAAAGCCCTGGAAGAAGCGAATATACCGATTGATTGTATTGTCGGCACCAGTATTGGCGCGGTGGTGGGCGGATTATATGCTTCCGGTTATTCTCCTGAGGAGATTTGGAAAATTACCAACAGTTTCGACTGGAGCAGTGTGTTGAATGATACGCCGGAACGTTCTTCTTTGTTTTTAGGCGAAAAACAAAAGCGGGGACGCGCCCTGGTGCAGTTTCGTATGGAGAATTTTAAGCCGATATTGCCGGAAGCTTTGATACAGGGTCAGAACCTGGGAGATTTTTTAACTAAAATTATTCTCAATGCGCCTTATCATGGGCAAGATTTTACAACTCTAAGAACCCCTTTGCGTATTATTGCCACCGATATTTTATCGGGCAATAAAGTTATTATTGAAAATGGCGATCTGGCGGAACGAATGCGTTCTTCCATTGCCATACCATTGTTGTTTAATCCGGTAGAAAATGCGGAACAATTGCTGGTGGATGGCGGAGTGCTCGACAATATCCCGGTAAGCGAAACACGCAATTTCGGCGCCGATATTGTGATAGCCGTGAATACAACCTCTCCCCTGCGCAGCCGGGAAGAACTCCAATCTCCCTGGGAAATAGCCGACCAGGTGACCACGATCATGCAGCAGCAAAAGAATGAGGAACAACTGGCCGGCGCCGATGTGGTAATCTCCTTTGCCGATATGCTGGGTAGTTCCACTAATCAGGAGAAAATCGATTCCCTGTACCTGGCCGGTCAGGAACGGACCAGAGCCAGGCTGGATACAATTCGCTCGTTATGCAGGACAAGTAAGGGGGAAGAAGAAAACGATTTTTATTTTGTGGAAAGAATCCAGGCGGATACGACGCTTAACCCTGAACTAGTTTCAATTATAAATACCCGTGGGGCGCGCCGCATCGCCGGTAAGGAAATCCGCTCGACCCTGGAAAAGATCTACAAAACCGGAGATTTTGAGGATGTGGTTGCCAGGATAATTCAGGTTGGCGATACGTTGACCCTGCAATACCAGATGACCCTTAATCCCCGGCTGGATCAGGTTTTATTTATCGGGCAGACCATCTTTGCGGATTCGGTTTTGCTGGAAAAATTTACACCCCTGTTGGGCAAGCCGATCAATCGCTATACGACTGCGGCCGCTTTACGGGCAACTTTGCAGCTGTTCCGAAAAAAGGGGTATTCGCTTGCCGAAATCCAGAAAATTGATTATTCTCCGCATTTACGCCGGGCGGTGATCTATTTTACTGAAGGGAAGATCAATTCCATCAGCTTTTCCGGTAATAAAAAGACCAGAGATTTTGTCATTGCCAATGAATTTAACCTTAAACCCGGTAATGTGTTTCGCTCCGATCTGGCGCAAAAAGGAATAAATAATATTTATGGCACCGGTTTGTTCAATTCGGCGGCGCTAAACATTTCCGGTGATAAAGACGGTTATGCGTTGAGCATACATTTGCAGGAAAAGAGTTCCAGTGTCGTCCGCTATGGTATTCGCTATGATAACGAGCGGTGGGGCAGGTCTTTCCTGGAGTGGGCGGATGAGAACCTGTTTGGTATGGGCAACGATTTGACATTACACGGCCAATATGGCTCGCGTGATCGCATCATTTCCGCAGCTTACCGGGCCGACCGGATTTTTAATACTTTTTTAACCGCGCAAATCGACCTGCATCAGAATCAAAATAAATATTTTGCCTGGGAAAAGAGCATTAAAATTGGCGAATACAACCGCCAGGCGACCGGAGTTATTTTCAGCGTTGGTCAGCATATAGAAAGGGTTGGAACGATCTCTGCTTTAATGCGCCTGGAAGAGATCGACATCATCAAGCTGGCCGGTAAAGGTTTTGATGAAGGCGCTTTACGTATTAATACGATCGGGATTAATTCCATTGTCGATACGCGCAACCAGGTGCCATTCCCGACTAGCGGTAAATATCACCGTTTTGAATATGAAGTTTCGACCGGGAAATTTTTGGGGAATGATATTTCGTTTTTCAAGGTGCAAAATTATCTTTCCACCTATTTTACCATGCTGAAACGGTTTACTTTTAGTCCCAGGCTGTTTTGGGGCACATCGGACCTGACAACGCCATTTTCAGAACAGTTCAAACTGGGCGGGGGAGAATCATTTTACGGCCTTGAAGAAGCGCAACTGCAGGGGCGGCATGTCTTCCAGGTAAGTATGGAAGCCCGCTCGTTTATCAGCAAATTGTGGTTGTTTGATACCTATCTGGCGTTACGGTATGATTTCGGGGCGGTGTGGAAAAGTGAGTTGGTCATAGAGTCACAGGACTTTATAAATGGAAAGGGCCTTGCGGTATATGTGAAAACACCTATAGGCCCATTCTCTGTTGCTTACGGCCGGACTAGCGCCCGTGACGAAAGAATATATTTATCTGCAGGGTATAATTTCTAAGTTATTTATTTTTTTTATCTTGTTCCAGGTTCCAGCGTACCCAGTCGGTATTTTCATCGCTATCCGTAGCGGCAAAGTTACCGGAATAAGAAACCTGCCCGTTTTTATCGATTGTCACTTTTTGCATACTTTTAACGATCAGCGCCCATTCTTCCATAGAAACTTCGCGGGGGCCGGGAATTTCGTGCGGGCCTTCAATCTGGTAAGGTACGATTGATTGGGGAACCACCGTACTCAAATCCGGCGCATTGGTGATGATCACTTCGCCCTTGTATACTTTGAGTTCTGACGCAGAATCGGCGCCCACGCTCATTCGCAGGGTGGTGCCGGTGATTGCTGCAGCGGCAATTGGGGTGTTGATCGAAAAAGTCATATTTTCCGATTTTTCAGCTACGTTTGCCCACAAATCGCCTTCCTGTAGCAGCATCTGGGTTTCGCGTTTTTGATCTTTGGTTTCTTCATACAGTTTTAAAATATCGATAGTGGTCTTGGGCGCAAGGCGAATCTTGTCCAGCCGGGCCAGTTCCAGTTCGGCGCGGGACTGGGCAAAGGTGCGCACCCGCTCGCCGCCGTTTACTTCAGTATTGGTTGCAACATTAGTCCATTCAACTTCCGCCAGCTTTTGTTTTTTTGCAGATCCTTCTACGCGCGTAACCAGACCGCGTTGTTGATCTGTATTGACAGCCATACTCAGGCCGATCAACAGGATCGTTGTTGCCAGGCTGGCCAGTCCAATCATCATCAGTTTATTTTTAAACATAGTCCCACTCCTTTACAAATTTGTCACTTTTTTGTTTGCGCAATTGAAACGATTTTTTCGATTTCATCTTTTTGCGCTACATTAACCAGGGGCATGCCTTTGGTGGCTCGCCCCATTTTTTTTATTAACTTGGCTTTTTGTCTTTTTATCTTGCCTTTTTTGGTTATAAAATATATTTGTTCAGTATCATTAACTTCCTGGATGGCGACAATTTTCCCGGTCTTGTCCGAGAGCAGATAATTTCTTATCCCTTTACCCCCCCGGCCAATAACGCTGTATTCGGCCAGGTCGCTCTTTTTACCAAACCCCAGACCGGTAATAGATAATAACATAGCTTTGGGGTTTTGGATGGTTATCATGCCGACTACAACATCATTTTCCTCTAGAGTTATTCCCTTGACGCCGCCGGCGGTTATGCCCATATCATCGCGCAGTTCGTTGCCGGGGAAGCGAATGGCCTGGCCGTTCGCTGTGCCGATCATCACTTCGGCATCTTTGTGGTCGAGAGCCACGGCGGCCAGCCGGTCTTTATCCTTCAGCGGCATGGCTACTGCCGATCCTTCGCGCAGCTTGGAAAGGACGCCCAGCGATGATTTCTTGATCAATCCTTCGCAGGTTACAAAATAGAGGTATTTGTTTTCATCAAACTTGTCCAGTTCAAACACATGCAAGATTTTTTCATCTTTACCCAGGTGGATCAGTTTTTCCAGGGAAGAACCGCTGTCGCCATTATTATCCAGCGGAACAAAGCTGGTGCGCAGCGGGTAAACTTTACCGGCGTTGCTGAATACCAGCAGGTAATGGCTGTTGGCCGATTTAAAGGAATATTCAATGAATTCCGCTTCACCGGCGGCCTCTATTTTTTCTTCTACCGCTTTTTTATCGGTCAGTGAAAATCTGCGGATCGTGCCGGTATTGGTGATGATGATCTGCGTTTCATCTTCTTTCATCAATTCCTGGATGGTTTTTTTGCTGCCCTTGCCGATGATCTGCGTACGGCGCGGGTCGCCATACCGCTCTTTAAGAGTGAGCAGTTCTTCCTTGACCAACTGCATCCGCCGCGGTTTGCTGGCCAGCAGGGATTTTAGTTTTTCAATCAGTTTAATAACTTCCAGGTATTCCATTTCAATTTTTTTACGTTCCAGGCCGGTGAGCCGCTGCAAACGCATATCGAGAATCGCCTGCGCCTGGATCTCGGATAGTTTGAAATTTTTCATCAGGCCGCGCCGCGCCGTATCCACATCTTTGGATTTTTTAATCAGGGCAATGATCGCATCGATATTATCGAGGGCAATTTTTAATCCTTCCAGAATGTGGGCGCGTTTTTCAGCTTTATCCAATTCAAAACGGGTACGGCGCAATATCACATCGTGACGGAATTCCAGGAATTCCGTCAGCAATTCTTTCATGTTCAGAATTTTGGGCTCGCCTTTTACCAGCGCCAGCAAAATTACGCCAAAAGTGGATTGCATTTGTGTATGGGTGAACAGATCTTTGATGATTTTATCGGCAGAAGCCTCTTTACGCAGTTCAAAGACCACGCGCATGCCTTCACGATCCGATTCATCGCGGATTTCCTGAATACCGTCGATCTTTTTTTCGCGTACCAGGGCGGCAACTTTTTCCAGCAACGCGCTTTTATTGACCTGGTAAGGAATTTCCGTTACAACAATTCGCTCGCGCGAGGCGCCCATATCTTCGACATGCACACGGGCCTGGACAATTAAGCGGCCGCGGCCGGTATTAAAATAGGCTTCAATTTCTTCATCACCCATTATCACCGCGCCGGTGGGGAAATCTGGACCCTTCATATAATCCAGCAGTCCGGCTGGTTTTAGCGACGGTTTATCGATCAAGGCGGCCAGGGCATCGACCACTTCATTCAGGTTGTGCGGCGGGATATTGGTGGCCATGCCTACGGCAATGCCTGAAGCGCCGTTGACCACCAGCCCCGGCAGCAGCGACGGCATTACCGAGGGTTCTTTTAAAGAGTCATCAAAGTTTGGAACAAAATCTACCGTGTCTTTTTCAATATCGCGGATCACTTCTTCGGCAATGGCAGACAACCGGGCTTCGGTATAACGCATAGCCGCTGCAGAATCGCCATCGATGGAGCCAAAGTTACCCTGGCCGTCCACCAGGGGGTAGCGCAGGGAAAAGTCCTGCTCCATTCGCACCATCGTATCGTACACCGCCCGGTCGCCATGCGGGTGATATTTACCCAACACTTCACCTACAATACGGGCGCTTTTTTTATAGGCGGAGGTGGGACGCAGCCCCAGTTCGAGCATTCCGAACAATACCCGCCGATGCGCCGGTTTCAGGCCGTCGCGGACATCCGGCAGGGCGCGTGATACAATTACGGACATTGCATAATCAATGTACGAATTACGCATTTCTTCTTCTATATAGACCGGCTGAATATTTTTATCTGTTAAATCTGGCATTGTGAACAAGACCTCGGTTATAATTTATACATCCAGGTTCCGTACGTATTTGGCGTTTTCTTCGATAAATTTGCGGCGCGGTTCCACATTATCACCCATCAACATGGAAAAGATAAAATCCGCTTCAAAAGCTTCTTCTATAGTGACCTGCAGCAGGGTGCGTTGTTCCGGGTCCATTGTCGTTTTCCAGAGTTGATCAGGATTCATTTCACCCAACCCTTTATAACGCTGGATGTCGAGTTTATCTGTATCAGACTTTTTGTTTTTTTTCATAAACTCTTCCAGTTCTTCATCATCATAAATATAAGCGTAATCCTTGCCGGCCTTGACCCGGTACAAGGGCGGCTGGGCAATATACAAGTGACCCTTTTCCACCAGTTCGCGCATGTGGCGGAAGAAAAAGGTCAGCAGCAGGGTACGAATATGGGCGCCGTCAACATCCGCATCGGTCATAATTATGATCTTTTCATAGCGCAGCCGGTCGAGTTGAAAATCATCCCGTCCGATGCCCGTGCCCAGTGATGCTACAATAATGCGTATTTCTTCATTAGAGAGCATTTTATCGACCCGGGCTTTTTCAACATTTAAAATTTTACCGCGCAGGGGTAAAATTGCCTGAAAGCGCCGGTTACGACCCTGTTTGGCGCTGCCGCCGGCCGAGTCGCCTTCGACAATGAAAATTTCGGTTTTTTCCGGGCCGCGCGCTGAACAGTCCGCCAGCTTGCCGGGCAGGCCTTCGCTTTCCAGCATGGTTTTGCGCCGGGTCAGCTCTTTAGCTTTACGGGCCGCTTCGCGCGACAAGGCGGAAGACCTGCATTTATCAATTATTTTACGGGCAATGGTTGAATTTTGTTCTAGCTGCTCGGTGAGGGCTTCATTGACAATCGATTCCACCAAGCCGCGCACTTCGCTGTTGCCCAATTTGGTTTTGGTTTGCCCTTCAAACTGAGGTTCCGGGTGTTTAATGCTGACAATAGCGGTTAGCCCCTCGCGCACATCTTCGCCGGTGAGGGTAGGATCGCCATTTTTCAGCAATTTTGCTTTCATGGCAAAATTGTTCAAACTGCGGGTCAACGCGGTTTTGAACCCGATCAAATGGGTGCCGCCTTCGATGGTATGGATATTATTAACATAAGAATAGAGATTTTCTGTATAGGAATCGTTGTAAGCCAGGGCAATTTCAACCGAGATATGATCTTTTTCTGCGGCAAAATAAATAGGCTTTTTGTTTATGGTTTCCCGGTTCTGGTCGAGATATTCAATAAAAGAAACCAATCCGCCTTTGTAACGGAATTTTTCATTGCGGTCGGTTTTTTCATCGGTAATGGAAATTTTCAGATCCTTGTTCAGAAACGCCAGTTCGCGCAGGCGTTCGGAGAGAATCTCAAAACTGAATTTATTCTTTTTAAAAATGGTCTTGTCGGGCAAAAAGGTCACTTTGGTACCGGTCGACTTGCGGGAACCAACCACACGCACCGGCGAAACCGGCGCGCCGATATTATACTCCTGCCGGTACACTTTACCGTCGCGGGCGACTTCAACCTTGAGCCATTCGGACAAGGCATTAACCACAGAAATGCCCACGCCATGCAGACCGCCGGATACTTTGTAGGCTTTTTTGTCGAATTTACCGCCGGCATGCAGCACCGTCATGACTACTTCAAGAGCCGATTTATTCATTTCCTTGTGAATATCCACCGGAATGCCGCGGCCGTTATCGTATACGGAAACGCTGTCATCCTTGTGCATGATCACTTCAATTTCCGTACAATAACCGCCCAGCGCTTCGTCGATGCTGTTATCCACAGCTTCATAAACCAGGTGATGCAGGCCGCGTATGGAGATATCACCTATGTACATGGCCGGTCGTTTGCGAACCGCATCAAGTCCTTTCAGAACCTGAATTTGAGTCGCGTCGTATACTTCTTCTTTCTTTACTGCCATTGTCTTCTTTTAGTTTTATTGAAATCGTATATCGGTTATCAGACCATTGCCATATTTTTCTGTTATTTTAGTTAAAATATGGGGCTTTTGAAATAATAATTCTGTGCGCCAGGTCATGCTTTTTACTTTTACATAGAGAATGTCGTCTCTCACTCTGAGGGCGTCGGTAAATTGGGCAATATTTTCTCCAACCAGTTCAGGCCAGGAAGCGATCAAATCGTATTGTTTGATCTTTTTCTCCACCCCTATATCCTGTAACAAGTTGTGCAGGGTTTCTCCTATCAAGGTTGGTCTGTGGTTCATATTATGCCCTGGATACCTGCCCTGATTTTACCAAAAATGTATTATAGCTTTTATCCTTAAAGCCAATGTTTTTTATAGTCGTCATATCGAGAGAGGTGCCGGTGATAATAGTTTGCCCTGCTTTTGCAAACAACTCCATAACACGGGCGCTGCGCTCAATGTCTAATTCTGCAAACAAATCGTCAAACAGCAGGATAGGATCGGTTTGAGTTTTCTTTTTTAAAAACACTGTTTCTGCGGCTTTCAAACTCACCAGGGCGCTTTTATGCTCGCCCCGGGAGCCGTATTTACGCAAGTCGTTGCCGGAAATGGTAAAGACAAATTCATCGCGGTGTGGCCCAACCAGCGCCGCCCCCCGCCGGATTTCATTATTCATGGCCGCTTTAACCATGGTGGTAAAAGTAGCTGCCAGGTTTTGCCCGGTTTTCACCGGCACACTCGGCTGATAGTGGACTTGCAGGGTAAAATCGGCAGCGGTAATTGTTTTGTAACTAGCCGCCAGGTAACTGTTTATTTCCTCGATCATGTGCATGCGCGCCTGCATAATATTGACGCCGGTATTAATCAACTGGCAGTTCCAAATTTCCAGTTGGTCGCGCAACGCGGCCGGGTCTTTGGGAAGGGAAAGCAAAAATTTGTTTTTTTGCTTTAAAATCCGTTCATATTTTTTCAGCTCATCCAGGTACAATGCAGAACTTTGCGAAAGCATTATGTTAAAAAATTTCCGTCGTTGCGCCGGCGGACCTGAGGTAATTACATGGTCTTCTGCAGAGAGGATCACGATAGGGAATTTCCCCACCAATTTTGAAAATTGCGTTACAAGTTTACCGTCAACCTTGATCTTTTTACCCAGCGACCGGGTGTAATAAACTGCAACCCGGTTGGTAATATCGGCATCATTCATAAACACGCCGTCGAACGAATAGGTGTCGCCATCAAACGGCGCCAGTTCCGCTTCGTCATGGGTGCGAAAACTTTTTGCCAGGCACAGAATATAAATTGTTTCAATTAAATTCGTTTTACCCTGGGCGTTATCTCCAAAAATTAAATTTATGTCTTGCGTAAAGTCGAGGCTGATATTTTGTAAATTACGAAATATATGAATATCCAATTTATGAATGTACATGTGTTACTCTTGTTCAACATCACCTTCGGCAGTCTCTTCTTCATTTCCTGCGGGTTCTTCATTGATCCGAATAGGCATAATTAACATGAGCATGCTTTCATCCGCATCCTGGTTTTCCGGGTAAACGATGGCGGCGCTGCCGCCGTCTTTCAGTTCAAAAACCACTTGTTCCTGGTCGATGTGACGCAATATATCCAACAGGTAAGTGGAATTATAGCCGATCTGCATCCATTCATCGGTAAAGGTGGCCGGAATGACTTCTTTAGCTTCCGCGCCAAATTCAATATCTTCAGAATGAATAGTAACTTCAGCGGGGGTGATAACAAAACGCACCTGGTTGGTGAGGGAACTGGAAAAGATCGAAACCCGGCGCAGTGTAGAAATCAGTAATTCCCGGTTGACGTATAATTTTTTATCATTATCTTTTGGGATAACCCGTTCATAGTTGGGGAATGAGCCGTTGATCAGTTTGGAATAAATAACCGCCGCGGCAAATTCAAACTGAATATGATCCTCCCCAACCTGCACTTTGAGGCTTTCTTCGGAATTTAAAATGCGCATCATTAAATTGAGCGCTTTGGTGGGGATAATAATATTCAGCGGCGCATTGTCTGGGGCGCTGAATTTCCGCGACACAATGCGGGACAAACGATGCCCGTCGGTGCCAACAAAACTGACTTCCGTCGGCGACAGGGTCATGTTTATACCGGTGAGGGCCGGACGTAATTCATCGTTAGACACCGCAAAAATGGTTTTATCTGTCATGCGGGACAAGAGCTTGCTGTCAATATCGAACGACACATCGCCTTCTTCAATGTTGATCCTGGGGAAATCTTCCCGCGGCTGAGTAGCTAATTTATATAAGCCTTTTTCGGTTTTAATGACAATTTTGTCGCCCATGTCGGAATAAATATTCAGAGGCACATCCGGCAATTCGCGGACAATTTCCAGTAATAATTTGGCGGGGATGGCTACGGAGCCATTTTCTTCGGCTTTAACCGGCAGTGAAATGGTCACAGATACTTCCAGATCGGTTCCTGTCAACCGTAATTGTTGATTTTCCAGTTCAAGTAAAATACAGGTAAGTACGGAAATCGTAGTTTTTTGTGGAACAACACCAACCACTTTATGCAGAGCTTCATAAAATTCTGCTTTGGAAATGGTAAAGTTCATTCGTGCCTCCTTAAAAATTATCCAGCAAACAAGTTCCTAAAGATAGAAAAAACCTGATAATATTACAAGCAAAAATATATGTTGTATAACATTTAAATGCCGGTTATAATTGCGCTATTTCAATTTTGTTTTTGATTGTATCGACATGTTCACGCAATTTGTTGTCGGATTTAAGGCTTTCTTCGGTGCTGGTAATGGCATGGATCACGGTGCTGTGATCCCGACCGCCGAAATGCAAGCCTATCGTTTTGAGCGAACTTTCGGTCATCAGTTTACATAAATACATTGCCAGTTGCCGCGCCTGGACAATTTCCTTTTTTCTGGTTTTGGCGCGCAGCATATCATCGGGAAAACCGAAATACTCCGCGGTGGTTTGTTGAATGAATTCAATGCTGATAGCTTTAATTTTGGGAATACAAACATCTTTGAGCAGATTTTTGGCCAGTTCCAGGGTAATATCCTGACCGTTGAGCGAAGAATAGGCCAACAGCCGGATGAGCGCGCCTTCCAGTTCCCGTACGTTGCTGGTGACATGGGTGGCGATAAAATGATAAATTTCCATCGGCAAATCCAGGCCGTTCTCCTCGGCCTTTTTTTGCAAAATTGCCTGCCTGGTTTCCAGTTCCGGAAGCTGAATGTCGACGACCAGGCCCCACTGGAATCGGGAAATTAATCGTTCTTCTATGCCTTTCAGCTCTTTGGGGGGTTTGTCCGAGGACAGGACTATTTGTTTGCCTTTTTGATGCAGGGTATTAAATGTATGGAAAAATTCTTCCTGGGTGCGCTCTTTGTTGCCAAAGAATTGAATGTCATCGACAATTAACAGATCGACATTACGGTAAAGACTGCTGAATTCAGTGGTTTTGTTTTTCTGGATCGAGTTGATAAAATCCATGGTAAACCGCTCGCTATCCACATAAAGCACCCGGCTGGTGTTGGTGTTGGATTTACAATAGTTGCCAATAGCCTGAATGAGATGGGTTTTACCCAGGCCAACGCCGCCATAAACAACCAGCGGATTAAAGGTGGTTTTGCCGGGGGATTTGCTAACTGCCAAAGAAGCCGCTTTGGCAAATTTATTACAATCGCCTTCTACAAAACTGTCAAAGGTAAAACGATCGCTGAGGTTATCGTGTCCGTTTGTGCCTTTGGCCGGGGCCGGTTTCTTCATGGAGGGTAACTGCACAGCGGGAGTAGTGGAATCCATTATAACGGAATAGACCAGCTTGCAATCGTTGCCTAATACCTGGGAAACAGCATTATTGATCACTTTGCTGTAATGCTGTTCCAGCCATTCATAAAAAAACTGGCTTGGCACCTGTATTGTGAGAGAGTTCTTTTCCAGTTTGAATGGTTTGATTGGTTTGAACCAGGTTGAAAAGCTGTTGGAGTTGACATTTTCCTTGATCAGCTTTAATATTTTCTCCCAGGTTTCATAAATCTGTCCTTGCATACACCATCCCGTGAATTAATATAATAAACGTTTCTTAATTTTTAATCTATATATAGCAGTAAAATATTTTTTATATACCAGAACAAAAGAGAAACAGGCTTTTCCACAATTTTTTCAAGTTATCCACAGGCGCGATAAAGATGTGTCATAATATGAAGATAGAAAAAACAATAATTTATTTCGTTGCATAACAAGTTATCCACATTTCCATGGTTGATGGGAAGGTCTGGGTTTTTCCGCATCAACATCGCCGTCAAGTTATCCACATGTTATTTATTGCTCCCCCATAATTAAAAATAATCAAATATGGGGGCAATATCAAGATGAAAAACACATTTTTTTATTTTATGTTGAAAATAAAAATACGGAAGAATGAAATACTGTCAAGTTAAGTTCTGTTTTATTATATAAATAAAACAGGAAATTTTAAAAATAATCAAAAAACCAGTTAAAAAAATAAACTTCTTGTAAGTATGATAAAAAAGTATTAAATTATTGTCTTTGTATTTTAAAAATATGTTCACCTGTCATTATTATTGAAATAGAGAAACTTATGATCAAAGATCTTGAAAAGATGCGCAATATCGGTATCAGCGCACATATTGATTCCGGTAAAACAACCCTGACGGAAAGAATTTTATTCTTTACCAATAAAATACATGCCATTCATGAAGTGCGCGGCAAGGATGGCGTTGGCGCCACCATGGATTCCATGGAACTCGAACGGGAACGCGGGATCACTATTTCTTCCGCATCAACCAATGTGGAATGGAAAAAACATTCGATAAATATCATCGATACACCCGGACATGTGGATTTTACCGTTGAAGTAGAACGATCATTGCGGGTTCTGGATGGCGCTATTCTGGTGCTTTGTTCCGTTGGCGGTGTACAGTCCCAATCAATAACCGTTGACCGGCAAATGACCCGATACAAAGTACCCAGAATTGCTTTTGTAAACAAGTGTGACCGGATGGGCGCTGATCCCGAAAAAGTTACCCGGCAGTTACGTGACAAATTGAATCATAATGCGGTTTTAATGCAATACCCCATCGGCCTTGAAGATAAGCATGAAGGCGTAATCGACCTTATCCGGATGAAAGCTTATTATTTTGAAGGCCACGACGGGATGACCGTGCGTGAAGCGGAAATACCGGAATCCTTACTGGAAAAAGCCAAAGTAAAGCGCGATATTATGCTGGATACGGTGTCCATGTTCAGCGATGACTTGATGGAAGCCTACCTGGAAGATCGGGTAACACCGGAATTAATCTATCCGGCTGTACGCAAAGGCACCCTGGCTTTGGAATTGACCCCGGTGTTTCTCGGTTCAGCCTTTAAGAACAAAGGGGTTCAACTTTTGCTGGATGCGGTGGTTCAATACCTGCCTTCTCCCACAGAAGTAACCAATAGCGCTCTTGATTTGAGTAACAATGAAGAACAGGTGCAATTAACGGCAACAGTCGACCTGCCTCTGGTTTTGCTGGCGTTCAAGCTGGATGATACCCGTTTTGGGCAATTGACTTATGTGCGGATTTACCAGGGCTGTTTAAAAAAGGGCGATGAACTGATCAACCGGCGTAACGGTCGTAAAGTACGGGTTGGCCGCCTCATTCGTATGCACGCGGATGAAATGGAAGATATAACCGATGCCGGCCCCGGCGATATAGTTGCCATGTTCGGCATAGATTGCGCCTCGGGTGATACATTTACTTCACCGGATGTCAATTATTCAATGACGTCGATGTATGTGCCGACGCCGGTAATTTCGCTTTCGATTGTGCCCAAAGATAATAAATCGCTGGAAAATATGAGCAAGGCAATCAACCGGTTCTGCAAGGAAGACCCTACATTTCAGTCCTTTGTCGACCCGGAAACCAATGATACAATTATCCGCGGCATGGGCGAGCTGCACCTGGATGTGTATATTGAACGTATGCGCCGTGAGTACAATGTGGAGCTGGTAACCGGCCCGCCGCAGGTAGCATACCGAGAAAGTATCATGCAGCCCGGAACCTTTAATTATACACATAGAAAGCAGACCGGCGGCGCCGGCCAGTATGCGCGGGTTGCGGGGAGTATGGAGCCCTGCCATGAGAGCACTTTTGAGTTTGTCGATGATATTAAAGGTGGAGTGATACCAAACGAGTATATCCCTTCGTGTAAAAAGGGATTTGAAATAGCTATGGAAAAAGGCCCGCTGACCGGTTTCCCGATTGTGAATATTAAAATGACGATCAACGACGGGGCTTATCACCCGGTCGATTCATCCGATATGGCGTTTCAAACGGCGGGATTATCAGCATTTCGTGAAGTGTATTTAAAATGTAAACCCATGATTTTGGAACCCATAATGCGCGTGGGAGTGGAGAGCCCCTCCGAGTATCAAGGCGCAATATTAGGCACGATCAACCAACGGCGTGGAATTATCCACAGCGCCACCGAAGACGGCAGTTTTACTGTGATTGAAGCAGAGGTGCCGCTGGCGGAAATGTTCGGTTATTCAACGGTTTTACGTTCTTCCACCCAGGGCAAGGCGGAATTTACCATGGAATTTTCCCGCTATTCCAAAGTACCGGAATCCCTTGCTGAAGAATTGAAAAAACAATTTGCTGAAAAGCAGAAAAAACTGAGATAAACAGTTGTTTTTTGTCTTTTGCAGGATTATATTTGCAATAGACCGGAGCGAACAGGAACCGGTATCAATATAGAACTGGTAGTGAAAAAAACCTGTTATTTAACAGGTGATGAGGAAAAGGTAAAAAGCGGTTCGGGTGTTACCCGGTAACCGGTACAGGAAAAGAGAGTATTCAACAGATTATGAGGCATGTGCATGCAAAAAGCAGAATTAATTAAAAAAAGTCCGATACGTGTGCTGGAGAGCGGTATAAATGGTGGATTGGGAAAAGGGAATCTGGGCGTTTTTACAGCGCGCAAAGGCGTTGGAAAAACCGCCAGCCTGGTGCATATCGCCACCGACACAATGCTGCAGGAACGTAAAGTATTGCATATTTCTTTTGCCGATGATCCCCAACATTTGGAAAACTGGTACAAACAGGTTTTTCTGGAATTGGCCAAACAATATAAATTGATAGACTCAAAAAGTGTATATGACGCTTTGCTGACCCAAAGGCTGATTTTGCATTTCAAGAAAAAGGATATTACATTTACCCAGATACGCGAAAATTATAAGCAGATAACACAAAGCACTTCTTTTACACCGCAGACAATTTTTGTCGACGGTTTTCCCTTTGAAAATGCCGAACCCGCCCAGTTACAGGAATGGAAACAATTTGCCGCCGAGGCGCAAGTGGAAATTTGGTTTTCGGCGACCCTGCACCGCGAGGATCTGCAGCTTGATGAAAAGGATGTGCCGGCCCCGGTAAATAAATTTTATGAGCTGTGGTCGGTGATCATTATGCTGAGCCCCAAAGAAGATTTTATTGATTTTAATTTGCTTAAAGCGCATAACACCGGAAAACCGGAGCGGTTACGCCTTAAACTCGATCCGCAGACTATGCTGATCGCCAATAATCGTGTTTGATAATAGCGATGCAGTAATTTTTATGGGGAAGGGCATCCGGAAACGGAACGAGTGTGGGGGCAAAATTTTTACATTTTATTAATTCCGGGTGTATTTTTTCAAGCCCACCAGTGGGAATGATTTTTTCAAAAATATCAGTGGAGTCCACCTGGGGTACGGGACTGCTATAGAGAAAAGACTGTGATTCCGAACCTGTCCAGACATTTACTGTATTTGTGGCGAGGTGGGCTACACTTTGTTGTGTACTGACCAGAAAATGTCGCCTCGATATGTCCGTCCCACCAAACGGGACGGACTACCCGACGACCGGTTTTCCCGTCAAACCCTATCATTGCCACGATCTTCAGGTCGTGGGACAAATAAAGCAAAAACAGGGCTTTAGCCTAAACAAATATTTGACTAAAGTCAATTTTTAGTAGTTTTTATTATCCACGTCATAAATGATGTGGCAATGAATTGTTCCTCACCCCGGACGGTCAATAGCGCCGGGTTTCTCAATCCGGTCAGCCGACAGGATTGGGCGCGCACCCGCAGAAAAAATATTGTTCAAAACAAGGGGCAAAAGCCCCTTGTTCCAGGGTAAGAAATCCCGGCGCGCTTTGTTCAAGCTATTAAAACTTTTGTTGCAAAACAAACAGCTTTTCGGCAAATTCCTTGCCCATATCGATATAGCCCTGGGCGTTATAATGATAGGGATCGGAATAACCGTAATTATCCGTGCCGGTTGCCAGTGCGGCATAGCCGTCGTGCGCTACATAATCGGCCTGGCACTGGCGGACAATATCGCAGTACTTCCACACGTTTCTGCCGTTCTTGCCGGAATCGGAAATGCGGCCGATGATGACCGGCAGGTCATCCCGGCGCAGGGCCGCGCGGATCAAGTCCATCAGGCGTTTTAAATGTGCTTCATAACGCCGGGCAATTTCTTCCGAAAAGGCCGAGTCGCTTTCACCCTGCATCCACAATATACCGGCCGGGATCAGGGTATCGGTTTCGCCATCGCCGTCAATATCGGCAACGGCAAAAGCGTTGCGCAGGGTCGCTAAAAAGTGGTCATACTGGTTAATACCGCCTTTTTGCCGATAGTCCGGTTCCCAGCAGCCCCATTGTCCTGTTGCCAGAGAATCGATCGACGAGCCGCCGCGGGCGTATTTGATGATCGCGATATTGGCCGTAGAATCCAGTTCCAGCATCCGCCGTGCGAAAGAGAGCTCCAGGCCGATTTTGTTGCCATATTTGTTGGTTACACCATCGGAGCGAAAGCCGCCGCCGTGCCCCGGTTTTAATTCCGTCCACAGTCCCCGGCCGTCAACCGGCGTGCCATCCAGACCGGTGTTGCCCTGATAGATCATCACCCCTTTGACGGGGCCCTGCAACTCTGCCGGCAAGTCGGCAATCCGCCCCTGGCCTTCGGCATTGGACTGCCCGCCGAGATAGTAGACCTTGTAGGTCTTGGCCGATAGAGTAATGAATGATGACAATAAAAAGACCAACAACAGCACAAATATTTTTTTACACACAACCGCCTCCTGTTTTTAAATTATAAAAGATACTGACCCCTAACTGACAACCAAAGTGCATAACGACAACCCCGGCGTTCCTGACCACAATTCTGTTTTACTGGGCAGGGATTTTTTATACTCTTATATCCTGCGAGGTTTTGTTTTCACTCTATTAAAACATCCCCGGAGAGTGTTGCCATCGGCAAGCCGACAGTGTGATGAACCGTCGGCCTGCCGGATTATTGCTTTTTATCGCAGTAAAACTACTTTATTGACTTTGGTAACCGAACCCGCTTTAAAGATAACCAGGTAAGCGCCGCTGGCAATTTTATTGCCGGCGTCATTAACGCCGTTCCAGCGAATATCCCATGAACCTGCCTGGACCTTTTGGCCGTCAATCAATGTTGCCACGGTACGGCCAAGAATATCAACGATAAACAGGTCGACAGTAGCATCCTGGGCCAAATCGTACCTTATCGTAGTTTCGGGATTGAATGGATTTGGATAGGACGGCAGCAAATCCGTAGTTTTGGGGATAACCACATTTACCCTTACAACAGCGCTCTGTTTTAATGATTTTACACCTTGTTTGTTTACATCATACAAACGATAGGTATAAGTTTTATCGGACTGGACGTAGCTGTCTGTATAGGAATAATTCTGCCGCACGGTTGTGTTGCCCTTGCCTTTCAAAGCGTCATCGGTTTTATAGCTGGCTGCCACAACCCAGGAATTATTCCCTTCCACCTGTTTTTCAAGGATATAACCAAGGTTATCGGTTTCGCTTTCTGTTGACCATTGTAACACTATACCCTGGGGTGTGCTGGTAGCGGTAAAGGAAGAGAGTTCCACCGGCAGCGAATAGTCACCGGGATTGCTATATGTAGCAAAAGCATCAATATTGTGCTGAGCCCAGGGATCGGCAGTATCGATGCGGTTAACAATAGTATGATTTTCATCGGCAGTGCGCCATTGTAAACCGGCCGTGCCGCTAGGAGTGGTTATATTGGTGATCTTTATCTGGCCGATCAACGTACCGTTACCGCTGGTACCGATAACTTGCATACGGTCATTGAACTGAGTTTGATTGCTGAACGGCGCTTTGGAAATATTGAGAATGACCCGGTTGGTTGCCACAATACTGGCATCCATCGTATACCAGGTAAATATTCTGGATTCCGCCGTTACCATCGAAGCGTCGGGGGTTGTGAAATTACCGCTGTTAAAGGTGAGAACAAAATCGCTGTCGCCGAGGTAAATATCGGTGGTGCCGGTTCTGAGCATATAAATATCAAAAATAAAATCGGTTCCGCTCACCTGCTGGTTTTGGATGGACAGGGTAAAATCATATTCCGCGGCAAAGCAAGTTACCGCAAGCACTATTAATATCAGGAGCACTAATTTTTTCATATCTCGGTTTCCTTTGTTTATTCAGGGTTATTGAATATTTGTAGAGATATTGCGATTATTCCAGGATGCGGTGCGGTCGTTAGCGTCAACCGTGCCGGAAAGATCGCAATCGCTGTCCTCGTATCCGGTAACATTGCGGTCGTTCCAGGTGTTGGCCCGGTCGGTGGCGTCAACGGTTCCGGAGGCATCGCTGTCACCGGAGTACATTCCATATACCCCGGTTTCCAGAAGCGCCGCTTCGTTGGCACGGTATTTATCCAGGCCGGTGGTGAAATCATATTGGGTAGTACTGCCGGTCGACAAGGCATGGGTTTCATCGCTCATAACCGCAACGTGATTACGATGCTGAACGACAATATAATAATTACCGGCGTCAACATCCAGGGGAATGTTACCGGTGGTGCCGTTATCGGCTACAATCCGTCCGTCTTTGTTCAAAAAAGCGCTGTGTGAAACTACCGCGGCGCCGTCAATCGTGGTGCGCAACTGTACCAGCACCCAATCGGTCACATCCGTGGGAACGGAGGAGACGGTTCTGGCATCCTGACTGTAGGGGGATGTCGCTGGAATATAGGAACTATTAAGCGCTGTGGTCATTTCATTGCTAACCGTATTATAAGGCCCCTGCAGAAACAGTTTGGCTGCCAGCAACACATTTTCATCCGAAGCGACTACAGGACGAATGCGAAAATCACCGCCGCCCCAGGCAAACCAGCCGCTGCCGGTATCGACCGATGAACGGTTGTCGACGGAACCATTATCATAAAAAATATAAAAATCGGTGCCCGAAGTAAAATAGGCAACTACGTGATAGTTTGTTGCCGCCGTAACATTCACCCCGGTAGCTGTCAAGTCGATATAGTTCCAGCTATAAGGCAGGATTTCAGTTTGGCTGAAAGCAACCGTGCTGCCCAGTTTAGCGTTCGGCAGGCCGGCATTATCCGACCACACCTCTACATAGAGCGGACCGGTCATGGTATAACCGACATGCGGGTGAATAAACACCCCGGTGACATTCCCGCTGATCGCGGGGGTAAATTTAACTGCGATTTTAACATTAGCCCCAATAGATGTGGCGTTAGTACTACTCCAGCCGTCATAGGCCAGTATTTCCCGGTCAAGAGTAGTGCCGGAATCCTGCAGTTTGGCGGCGGCTTTAAAAATATCGAGCTTGCCGTAGCCCCAGCCATAGTCCGGCAAAGAGCCACCGGTATAGGAATCGGTTGCCGCTGTACTGGTGATCAGGGATTTGGCTTCACTAGCGGTCAAAAAGGGATTGGCTTCCAGCAACAACGCCACGGCGCCGGCAACTACAGGACAGGACATGCTGGTGCCCTGGTTCAAATGATGCTGGCTGCCCGGAGCTACTCTTGATGCTGCCGGCGTATAATCCTGTGATAAGGAAGAAAAAATACCCATACCGGGGCCGGTAATATCCGGCTTTTGCACATCATCGCGGCGGGGACCAATACTGCTAAAGCCCGCAAGATCGTCCGAGGTTTCCGTACCTGTGTAACTGTAGCCGCTGACAGCCGAGTTCGACCATCGCCAGCGACTGGTATAAGCGCCTACGGTAATTGCATCGGAGGCGGTACCCGGATCGCCCACTGTATAGTTTGAATTTGCGCCGGTGATGTTAACGGTCATCGTTTTGGTAAATAACCAGCCGTGGTAATCAAGCGCCGATGCGGTATTGTTGGTCAGAGTAAGCACCCACGTGCCGCTGGCCGGTTCATCGGTGGCGGTTACATCAGATACATAGACATAGTTCCTTCTGTCGCCATTCGTATAACCGCCATCGGCATTATTGTAACAGTAAATTGACCCGTCGGTTGTGGTCGGATAGGTGCCGCTTTCACCACTGTTGACGGTGAACGGGGCCAGGTTGGGGGAATCTACCGTAAATGAAACATCGGTAAAATCGTCATACCAGATATCGACGCCGAAATAATCATTGTTATTACTGGCATTGGGTGTATAAGAGGGAACAGAGATCGTAACGTTGGTACTGCCGCTGCCGGGCACGGTTCCGGAAATATGGATGAGATCGCTGCCTTCATTGCCGGCGGAAATGACCGCAACCCGTCCGGCGCCGGCAAAATTATCGACGGCCACTTCTTTGGCGCCGGTGCCGTCATGGGCAGATGAATGACCGCCCAGGCTCATATTCACGACCACCGGTTTATTCAATGTTTCCGACATTTTTTGGGCCCAGGTTAACGCATTGATCGTATTGTTTGACGGGAAAGACCCGTTGCCGGCTTTGACCACAATAATATCGGCTTGCGGGGCAATACCGGCAAAACTTTTTGTTGAATACGCGGCGCCGTTGCCGGCGGCGGAACCGGCTACATGGGTGCCGTGACCGTTGGTATCGGTTTCCCGCACAAAGCCGGCGGGAGAGCCGTCAATTTCGTTTTCAATATCGGCCTGGGAATATTCAACTCCATAATTGAGCCCGGCAAAATTTACTCCGTCCCGATCTTCCGGGGTCACTTCACTGCCGGTTTTGGTCAGGGTTTGATCCCAGATATAAAGGATCCGACTCTGACCAAAACCGGAGGGATCGCGAAAATCCGGGTGTTCCCAATCGATGCCGGTATCGACAATGCAAACCAGCACGCCGCTGCCTTTGAATTCCGTGTTGTTCAGGTAGCTGTTATGGAGCAGGTCGGCGCCGATCTCGCCGGCGGCAACATCGTTATTGGGATAACATACCGAGCCGATGGTGATATAGAGCGTCTCGGTAAGCCGGGCGACATCGATCATTTGCAGTGGGGACAGATGGGCGGTAACAAAGCCGGGAATGACCGAGTTGACCGGCACCCCGGCGTTTTTAAGCGCGTTGGGATTGTCGGTGCGGATAATTACCCCATAAGCGACAGCGCCGTCATCATTCACGGTAACAGAGGTGTTTTGCGCAAGAAAGCTGTTTGTTTCAGCGCCGGTGGAGCGAAGTTGCGCTGTTGTTTTGTTTTTAAACAAGTCATGCAGACGTGGATCGATGCGCTGTAATTCGTTTTGCGACATGACCGTAATCGGGTTATCCTGATCTTTAAAACCAGACAGGCTCAGGAAAACAAGAAATGCAAGGAAAAGGAAAAGTAGTTTTCTAATCATAGGAACCTCCAGTGCTGAAAATTTTTAGTAGATGGCACGATTTTCCTAATAAAGGAAATGAAAGCATTATTTTAAGGTTATGGGGTAAAATTTTGCCGGAACAGATACTCTCTTTTAACCGACGGTTATTTCCCCGTAAAAATTTTTGTCAACTCTGAATTTTTGGTTAACCTTTTATATAATTTGTTTGTAATTTATAAATATTCAAGTAATAAACAAGAAAAATTTGGTTCTAACTGCTTTTCAGTGGGTATTTTACCGGGTGAACCATTGTTAAAATTATAAAAGGCTCAATATAAAGACCTGAAAAGAATTTTTTTTCTCCCCTCTGCGACCTCCGGGGACTCTGCGGTTTAATTCATAAATTTTACCGCAGAGGTCGCAAAGAGCGCGGAGAAAAGCATTCAAAAAATTGTTATTTAAAGGTTTATTGATGGCAGTTTATTCTTAATAAAGATTAGTTTAAAAACAAATTATATGGATAGCAGGTAAAATTTTTCTTCAAACACAAGTTTAATGTTTTCATTTTTATTCAACGTAAAGTTGCTTTAACCAGGTCTTTATAACGGATATAACAGTATTCTTGTTCTTAAAATAGTGGGACAATTACTCACTATTAACAATATAATGCCAAAATACGGTTGTTACCGGTTTTATCAAAAAACCAACGGCACCAGCATTTTTGATTTTTGCATATAGTCCCGATAGGAGGCGCCAAATTTTTGCAGATCGTCTCGTTCCTCGGCGCGGGCGGTTAAGTAAACCGCCGCCGTGGTCAATACCAGAACCAGCGCATTGACCGGCGTGATCTGTTTGAAAAAAATGCCCAAAGCCAGGAACAACAACGAACTGTACATGGGGTGGCGGATATAACGGTATATTCCCTGCACGACCAGGGTGGTGGTGTGCTCAAAATTATTATCTATTGACTTGCCGATTTTACGCAGCAACCGGTAACCGGCAATGACAATAATAATAGAAATGATTAAAAAGAACCAGGAAAGCAGGTGCAGGGGCGAGAATGGCTCTTTGAACCAAACCCCGGTGTTCAGTAAAATGCCGATAACGGTCAGTTCAAAAGCAAAAAAGCGATAAAATCCATAAGAACGGGGATGTAACAGGTAGCGCCGCGAGAAGACGAGCAAGAACACAGTCGCACAAATCAGAATGATGATTTTAATCATAGTAACCCTCCGCGTGTGTAAATTTGAGACTTGGAAATTTATGGAAGTAGCGATTTCTAGTTGTAAAAGAGCTCTTACAACCACCGCTTACCACACCCGGCAAACCAGGCCTTTTAAATATTCGCCTTCGGGGAAATTAAGCGCTATCGGGTGGTCGCCGGCTTGTCCCAACTGGCGAATAATGTGCACATCACGACCGGAATCGAGAGTCGCCCCGGCTATTATTTTCTGAAACAAGTCCCGGCCGATATGCCCGGAACAGGAAAAAGTGAACAGAATACCGCCCGGACGCAGCAGTTTGAGCGCCAGCAGGTTGATATCCTTGTAAGCGCGCGCTGCTTTATCCATTTGCCGCTCGGACTGGGCAAACTTGGGTGGATCGAGGATAATCACGTCGAATTCCTGCCGGGAATCGCGGCACGTGCGCAGGTAAGTAAAAACATCGGCTTCGCGGAGGGTTGTCCGCTCTGCGGCAAAACCGTTCAGTTGCACGTTGCGGCGCAGCAGTTCCAGCGCCGGTGCGGAAGAATCGATATTGGTAACCTGCGCGGCGCCGCCGTACAAGGCCCACAGACCAAAACCGCCGGTATAGCTAAAGCAGTTCAACACCTGTTTTCCCTTGCAGAATTCGGCCAGGGCGGCGCGGTTTTCACGCTGATCCAGGTAAAAACCGGTTTTATGGCCGTTGCTCACATCCACCAGAAAACGGAGCGGGCCTTCCTGAATCTCCAGCGTTTCCGGGGGAGCGCTTCCCCACAGCAGGCCGCATTTGCTTTCCAGACCTTCGCGGGCGCGCACCTCGGCGTCCGAGCGTTCATAGATACCGGCAATATCCGGTAGCAATTCATGCAGTAACTGGATAATGGACTCTTGCCAGTACACCACCCCGGCGGCCAGGAACTGGCAGACCAGGAATTCGTTATACCTGTCCACGATCAGGCCGGGCAGGCCATCGGCTTCGGCGTTGACCAGGCGGCAGGCGGACGCCGCCCCGGAGGCGAGGATTTCCCTGCGGCAGCTAATAGACCGGTCAAGTTTTGCTTTCAGGAAACCGGCATTAATGGCATCATCGGGGTTAAAAGACCATACCCGCAGGCGGATTTGCGAGTGCGGCGACCAGGCGCCGCGCGCCAGCCATTCGTTTTTAGCGGACAAGATATCCACAGTCTCGCCAAAACCGGGTTCGCCCTCGCTGCGGGCGATGGCCCCGGAGAATATCCACGGGTGACGGCGCTTGACGATATGTTCGTGTTGCGGTTTGAGGATAATTTTCATACTGTAATATACGAAAAAAAATGATAGATTGACATGGATTAATTGATTTGATACAAATTGAAATAAAAAATCAATACAATTCAGGAACCGAGCGTACCGGTTTTGCCTGCAGGCGGGCTTTACTTGCGGGTAAAATCGGGATTATAACTATCCGGCTCTGGTATATATTAACAAATAAATTGACTCTGGCGCTGATGTTTACTATATTCGCCATATTTATATCCCAGGCTACCCGGCAGCGCCGGGGCGCTATCCGTCGGAGCGAAACTGTGGCTCCGATCCCGCCCTGGGCCGCTGGTACGTACCCGACCCCGCCGGGCAGGGTACTAGTCCGTATATGTATTGCAGCAACAACCCACTTATTGTTCGTAGTACCGCCTTCAGGCGGGTTTTTCTTCCGGCTAAAGCCGGGACTACAAACAACCCCGTCTCTGCCCACAATCCGATATTACAGTTATCATGTTTAACAAATAATTAATTTGACTCCCGCGCCGGTCTTTATTATATTGGTCATCGATGGTTTGCAGCAAGGCATTTACCGGCATGTGTCAAATATAATACCCGTTTGCCTTGTTCTTTAAGCGGTTCGCGGCGCTGCCGAGACCGGAAATTTTAAATGAATCTCGTTTAAGCCGGAAGAATTTTAAGCCATTGCTGTAACAGTTTTCACACAATTCATAGACATAGATTCAGGTAATTACAGGAAAAACGATGCTTATCAAAAACCGACATACACAATTTCAATTAACTCTGCCGGAATGGCTGGGACAATATATTCAGGATCAAGACCCCATCATGCCGGATATGGAAAAACGCATGCAATTTGTCATCAGCCTGGCGCGACTGAACATCGAGCACAACAGCGGCGGGCCGTTCGGCGCGGCGGTGTTCGATATGAGCGCCAACCGGCTGATCGCCGCGGGGGTGAACCTGGTGGTTACCGGCAATTCTTCCGTTTGGCATGCGGAAATCGTCGCCATGATCCTGGCGCAGCAGGCAATCGGGCATTTTAATTTTAAAAAGCAGGACGCCCCGGCCTGTGAACTGGTTACCAGTACCGAGCCCTGCGCCATGTGTATGGGCGCCATTCCCTGGGCGGGCATTACGCAACTGGTGTGCGGCGCGCGCGACAAGGACGCCCGCGGCATCGGTTTTGACGAAGGCGCCAAAGTGAAACACTGGCAAAAAGCGCTGCGCAAACGCAATATCACCGTCATCCGCGATGTGTGCCGCGACCAGGCGGTGCAGGTGCTGGAGCTTTACAACCAGCATAATGGAATGATCTACAACGGGTAAGCCCGGAGAAATGGCGCTCTAAAAAAATTCTTGTTCTGAACTCTATTTTTCTTATATTCATTATCCTGCATTCGTTGAATTGATTAATAAAGGAAATGACTATGGAACAATTGAACCGACGCAAGTTTTTGGGAATGACCGCCGCCGCCTCCACATTTATGATCGTGCCGCGCCATGTGCTGGGTGGGCCAAAATTTGTCGCCCCCAGCGACAAGGTGAACATCGCCGGTATCGGCGTGGGCGGACAAGGCTGGGCCGATTTACGGGCCGTAAGAGAACAAAACAATATTGTCGCCCTGTGCGATGTGGACTGGAACCGGGCTGCCGAAGCGTTCCAAAGATTCCCAAAAGCCGCTAAATACAAAGATTTCCGGGTTATGCTGGAAAAACAAAAAGATATCGACGCCGTTATTGTCGCGACGCCCGATCACGTTCATGCCGTAGCAACCATGGCGGCGATTCAGGCCGGCAAACATGTGTATACGGAAAAACCGCTGACCTATACGATCAAAGAGGCGCAGATGCTGCTTGAAGCGGCGCGTACCACCGGCGTGGCAACCATGATGGGCAACCAGGGTCACGCTATGGAAGAGGCGCGGCTGCTGTGCGAATGGATTTGGGACGGCGCGATCGGCCCCATCCGCGAAGTACACGCCTGGACGCCGCACCCGGTGTGGCCGCAGGGCATGGACAAACCCACAGATATACCGCCGGTTCCCGATACTCTGGACTGGGACTTGTGGCTCGGCCCGGCGCCGTATCGGCCGTACCATCCCGCTTATTTACCCATGCTGTGGCGCGGCTGGTGGGATTTCGGCACCGGCGGGCTCGGCGATATGGGCTGCCATATTTTCGATCCCATTGTCTGGGCGCTCAAACTGGGTCAACCCGAATCCGTTGAAGCCAGCGCGTCTATTTTTGTCCGCGAAGCGCTGAACTGGGACAAGGTACGCAATACCGAAAGTTACCCGCAGGCTTCGATCGTGTATTACCATTTTCCGGCGCGCGGCGATATGCCGCCGGTCAAACTCACCTGGTACGACGGCGGCCTGATGCCGGAAACCCCGGTGGAACTGGAACCCGGCCGCAGAATGGGCGATCAGTTTGGCGGCGTCTTGTACATCGGCGAAAAGGGCAAAATATTGACCGGGTCGCACGGCGCCCGCGGTGTGCGCATTATTCCCGAAACGAAAATGCAGGAATACCAGCGTCCGCCCAAAACCCTGCCGCGTTCAGTGGGTCATCACCAGGAATGGATCGAGGCCTGCAAAGGCGGCGCGCCGGGCGGCACTAACTTTGAGTATTCCGTACCGCTAACCGAGATGGTGCTGCTGGGCAATATTGCCCTGCGAACCGGCAAAAGACTGCAATGGGATGGCGTAAATAAACGTTTTACCAATGACGAGGATGCCAACCAATACCTGCACCGGGAATACCGGCAAGGGTGGACGTTGTAAGAGTTATTATAATTATAAATTTAAGGATTCATCAATTTAATTAAAAATGCTATTGAGTTTTATAATTACTTAAATCTAATAATAACACAATAGTTAATTAAATTCTAAGAAATAAAACTTACCAAGTTTTTGTTGTTTTTTACAAAAGGAATTTATAACTTTATAATATAAAAGAAATATTTAGTGACTTCCCAATATTATTATATACTTTACTACAATTGCATATTATTAAAGGCATTATTTTTGCAGCTTGTTTTTTTGTTATGAATTATGCATATACAATTAAACAATTTATTAAAAATAATTAATTTTATGTAAGAAATGTACGTATTTTATAGTAATATCTATGTAACAAAATTTAAAAAAGTACATATAAATAATAAAAAATAAATATTCAGACAATAAATTTCTTATGGCAGAGCATAATCTTATTTATAATAAGAATTTAGATGAAATTACTTCTTCGATTGTTTTTTTGACTGATGAAATCGGTGTTTATCATTATAATAAATTAACATATTTATTTGAATATTTTTTTATAAAAAATTTCGGTTTCAGATATACAAAAGAAAAATTTTTAAAATACCCACATGGACCAGTTATTTCAAATTATAAAAATCAAATTCATCGATTATATAAAAATGGTATTATAAATGTAAATTGTGATGAATTAAATAAAAAGAGAACAGTCGATGATTATTTATATAAAAAAATTATTATTTCAAAAACAGATTTAACTATAAGTAATATAATAACTAATAGTGAAATTTTTAATTTTATTGAAATGATAATTGAAAAATTTGCTAGACTCACTACTGATGAATTAGAAAATATAATATATCAAACAACCCCAATAAAAAATTATCTTACCTTACAAGAGAATAATTATAGAAAAAAAATTGGAGGTTATATATTCCCAGATTGCATTAGATTAAAGGATTATAAAGATATTGTTGTGAAAGGAAGAGAACTTGCTTTGAAACATTCACTAAAATATCCCCAAATTGATATTGAATTGCATAAAGACCTAGCAATAGAGTTAGCTTATATGAGCAATTTGAGACCAAAATTATGTGCATTCTAAAACAGCAATTATTATCAAAATACCCTCCACAACCTCGAGAAGTTTGGCAAGTCGATGATCTTGAATTAAGGTTAGAAGATCCAAGTAGAAAAAATAAATATAAAAGGCCAGTATTAATTTTATCTTGTAAAGAACTATTAAAACCTGGTATAACTATAATAAATGTAATCCCTTTTGCTACTATAAAATCAGGTTATTCTTTTGATAAATTTACAATACCAATTAAAAATGGATTTATTGGTCCAAGTAATAATTTTAAAGTAAATAATACATCTGCTGCTCTAATTAGATTTTATCAACCTATTGATATTAAATTTTTTGTTGAAAAGTGTGGAGAATTATCTGAAGAGATATATTATGCAATTAGAAGAAGTTTGTGTGAAAATGTGATAGGTCAAAAAATAAATGATTATAATTTTAAAATAAACTAAAGTAAAAGGGGAAAATATGATTTTAAATGATAAACAAATTTATGAAGCTGTTCAAAACAATGATATTATTATTAAACCATTTGATGAAAAACAAATACAGGGCGCAACTTATGACTTTAGAGTCGGTGAACAAGGAGCTACTACTACTACTAAAAAACTTGTAAATATAAAGGAAAATGGTTATATAATAATAAGTCCTGGGGATTTTGGTGTTATTACTGTATTAGAAGAAATAAAACTTAGTCTTCAATTTTGTGGCAGATTCGGTTTACGATCTAAATATGCACGAAAAGGGCTATTAGCAACAACTGGCCCTCAAATTGATCCAGGTTATCATGGAAGATTAATTATTGGTGTTACTAATCTTACTCCTAAGCCAATAACATTATCTTATAAGGATGATTTTGTTACTTTAGAGTTTCATCGTTTAGAGCAACCATCTTCCAAACCATATATCGGTCCATTTCAAAATAAATTAGAATTAGGTGCAGAGGAAATTGAATTTATTACTGAATCTAATGGTATGGCATTATCTGAAGTATTAACAACATTGCGCTCTTTAAGTGAAAATGTCGGTGCTTTATCTAAAGATGTAAAAAATTTAAAGTGGATACTTCCATTAATAGTAGGTTTTGGAATTACTATAATAGCAATATTAGTTGCAATTAAGTAGTTATTATCCTTAAAGTAATCATATAAAGTTAAGTTAAAATTTTATGCCCCACCAACCCGACTGGGATTTTTATAATGTCGAAATGGATGACAAATCCGCTTCGGTGATGCTGGACCTAGCGTTGGCGCGCGTTGCTCCCATAGCGGATAAACCCCGTATGTTATGGATACGGGTAACACTTTTACAGCCGGATGCCGATGGGTTAGTGCAAAAAGAGGAACTGGATCGGCTGGTCGAACTGGAACAGGATATTGTCGCCCGCATCAGTCAAAATCTCGAGGGAGTACTGGCCGGGAAAGTTACCGCTGCGGGAATACGGGATTTTTACTTTTATTGCAGCAGCAGTGGTGATTTTGATTCTACGTTTACTGAAATAAAAAAACATCATCAGGAATACGAGTTTGCCGGCGACGCCAATTCCGACCCGGAGTGGCGGATTTTCTGGCAAGTGTTGTATCCTTCCGAAACATATATGCATATCATCCAGAACCGGCGGATTTTACGCAAGCTAAAAGAGTACGGCGACAAGCATACCAAACCGCGCAAGGTGGATCACTGGTTCTATTTTCAAAACGATATGGATGTGCAAAAATTTGTCACCCGTGTGGAACAACGCGGCTTTTTTATGGAAGGTAGCCAAGTCCTGCCAATCAAACCGGATTACCCCATCCAGGTCAATGTTTCCCGCGTGGACAATGTGAATGAGGATTATATCAATCAACTGACGGACAGCTTGCTGCAACTCGCTGAAGAATGCAACGGCCATTATGACGGCTGGGAGACGGTGGTGGTTAAGGGGTGATTCTATCAACAGTAATTTAGCCCCGGATCACCTGTTGAACCGGGGCCGATAGAAATAATTATACTATCTTTTCAATAATTTCCCCGGATTTGACATCTTTGAGAATGTGCTTGGTGCGGCCATCGGGCATTTTTTCTTCCTTGACCAGGGTGTACTTGCCATCAATTAAAGTTTTGCCGGATTTATCCCGTTGCGCATGGTCGCCGCCGCGCCAGATATCGAGCTTGACCGGTTCCCAGGCCCGCGATTTAGCGGACTTGTAGCAGGCGTCGATAATAGCGTTGATGACATAGCCGTCATAAAAGGTCTCCATCGGCTGGCGGCCTTTATCCAGGGCGTCGAAAACATCGATAAACATGTGAGTATAGCCCAGTTCGTTCACTTCATCGCCCACCGGGAACAGCCAGCCGGTATCGCCCTCGGCTTTTTCCGCCACATAGCCGCCCTGGCCGACGTTGGTGAACATCTGCAAGCCGGTTCGTAAAAAATGATCCATCCAGATTGTGCCTTCGGTGCCGGCGACTTCATCGCGCAAATCCATACCGCCGCGAAACGCCCAGCTTACTTCCAACTGTCCCATCGAGCCGTTCTCAAAGCGGATCAGGGCAATGCCGTGATCTTCGGCGTCGATATTATGCACCAGGGTATCGGCCCAGCACATCACTTCCACCGGCTTTATATCTTTGCCGATAAAGCAGCGGATTATTTCGGCGCAGTGGCAGCCCATATCTATAATAGCGCCGCCGCCGGCCTTGTCCATATCCCAAAACCAGGCGCTGTGCGGGCCGGGATGGGTTTCGCGCGAGCGCACCCACAGTACTCTTCCCAGCGCGCCGTTCTTGACAGAGTCGAGGGATTTGAGGGTCTTGGGGGTATAAACCAGGTCTTCCAGATATGCGGCATAGACGCCGGCTTTTTCTACCGCTAATAACATTTCTTTGGCTTCCGCCGCGTTGCGACCCAGCGGCTTGGTGCAAAGGATGTTCTTTTTAGCCTGCGCGGCCATCAGGACTGCTTCTTTATGTAAATGGTTGGGAATGCCGATCAGCACCGTATCCGTATCCGGATCGTTGATGGCTTTTCCCAGGTCGGTCGTCCAGGAAGGAATGTCCCAGTCCGCCGCAAATTTTTGCGCCCGTTCCTGTGAGCGGGAATAGACTGTATGAACGCGGTCGCGGCTGCGGAATTTGTGCAGGGTAAGAGTGTAAAACATACCGATCAAGCCGGTGCCCAGCAGGGTAATGTTGTGAGAGTGTGTCATGGCTTCTCCCGGAGATAGAGGTTTGGGGATCCAGGTAAATGATTTTTGAGAAATATGCGGTTTTTAGGGGAAATATGCAAACAAATTAATTTTAAGAAAGCGATTATTTCCTGGCAAACAGAAACGCTTCCTGGGGAAAGAAAGTTTTCACAGCAATACAGTCCAGGCTGTGCTGCCGGGCATAAGCGATAACTTCCTGCGCAGTTCGGGAGATAATAGTAGAACCGCCAATTTTACGACCGGTAGTAAATGCGCCGGCGGGAGAACTGGTCACCAGCAGATAGCCGCCGTGTTGCAGAACTGCTGAACATTCGGAAAAGAATGCAGAAATATCTGCAAGGTATTCCAGCAGACCAATAGCCATAACATAAGCACAGGAGCGGGGACGCAGCGGCAGGGCGGTTGCGCCGGCAACCACAACCGGAACCTGGCGTTTTGTATGGGTCAACCGGGCCATTTTGTAACTGGCATCGAGGCCGAACATGGTCAACCCCGGCGGCGCCAGGGGCAATGATTCGCCGCTTCCACAACCCAAATCGAGCCCCAGTCCGGTTTGCGGTGGTATTTTTGCCAGTAATTCCAGGATGTTCCGGCGTTCCCGTTTATGTATATAACTTAACGGCCAGGGCTTACGGAACAGATGGTAAAGAGGGGCTTTCAGATTCCACAAATTCACAATTTCTCCCTTGCAAGGAAATGGGAAGGGTAATTACAGAAACAGCGGCACATGCTGAAATTTCTCCACATCGACCAAGCCTTTATCAGTTAGTTTGAGTTTGGGAATGACCGGCAGCGCCATAAAGGCCAGGGTCATGAGCGGATCATCGGCAGTAACGCCCAACGAGCGAGCTGCTTGGATGAGAGCTTTGGTTTTTATACTAACCTCTTCCAATGGCTGGTTGGACATGAGCCCGGCGATGGGCAGTTCCAGCGTTTCGAGTACCTGGCCGTCGTTGACAATGGCTATGCCACCGCCCATTTTATTGATGGTAGTAACCGCTTTAAAAATATCGTGATCATGTATGCCGGTAACAATTATATTATGGCTGTCATGGGCAATGGATGACGCTATAGCGCCGCGTTTCAAGCCAAAACCCCTGAGCAGCCCTTTGCCAATCTTGCCGGAGGCGCGGTGTCGTTCCAGCACGTAGAGCCGCAAGATGTCTCTTTGCGGATCGGATACGACCAGGCCATTTTCCCTGGTGCAATCCATTTCCAGCAATTCGGTCGTGATCTGGTGCGGCATAATGCCGATAACCCGGCAGCGGTCGCCCTGCGCGGGGATATTGAATTCATCGCCCTCCAGCCATTTGATATTGACCGAACTGCGCACCGGATATTCCGGTTTGGCCGGAACCTCGTATATAGCCGCGCCGTCTTGCGCAACCAGCGCGCCGTTCTTGTACACCTGGCGGATATTAAAATCCTGCCAGTTATCAAACACCACCATATCCGCAGTTTTGCCGGGAGCGATAGCGCCCAGCTTGCGTAAACCGAAATATTCGGCAGTATTGTAACCGGCCATACGGATTGCAATATAGGGATCGAGGCCTGTTTGCAGGGCGGTTTTGACCATGAAGTTGATATGTCCCTGTTCGAGGATGTCGTTGGGGTGGCGGTCGTCGGTGCAGAAAAAACAAAAGCGTTCATTTTCATGGTTAATTAACGGCAACAGGTCAAGCAGGTTTTTGCTGCCCGAGCCTTCGCGGATCATGATGGACATGCCCAGCCGCAGCTTTTCGCGCGCCTCGTTTACTGTAGTACATTCATGATCCGATGCAACTCCCGCAGCTATATAGGCGTTGAGATCCATACCGGTCATTCCCGGGGCGTGGCCGTCTATACGTTTATCGCCGCTGATTTTAAGCTTGTCCAGCACTTCTTTATCGTTATCAAGCACGCCAGGGTAATTCATCATTTCTCCCAGCCCCAGCACCCATTTTTCGCGCAGGAACGGGAAAATATCAAACGCCCGCAGTTCGGACCCGGCGGTTTCCAACGGAGAAGCAGGAACACACGACGACATCATGAAAAAGACATTGAGGGGATTATACTTGCTGGAATCCATCATATAACGGATACCCTCGTAGCCCAGCACATTGGCTATTTCATGCGGATCGGCAACCACGGAGGTGGTGCCCAGCGGCACCACGGCGCGGGCAAATTGCGGCACTTCCACCATCGAGCTTTCAATATGCACATGACCGTCGATAAACCCGGGGGCCAGGTACATACCGCGCAAATTCACCTGGTTTTTGCTCTTGTAACCAGAACCCAGGCCGACAATTGTATCGCCCAGAATAGCGACATCGGTTTCGATTGTTTCACAGGTATAAACATTGATCACCCGGGCGTTGTGCAGAACCAGGTCGCAGGTTACCCGGCCGGTGGCGGCATCGATAATATCGCTTAATAACTGTACTTTTTTATTGTATTGCGAAGGACTCATAAAACAAACACTTTTATCAAGACATTTTCCTGATTATTGCATCGAGCAAGGCGTTCAGCTTTTCGCCCGCTAAATGGGCCATATCCGTCACTTCCTGATGGGTCAGTTTACCGGCAGCCAGTCCCGTCGCCATGTTGGTGATCAGTGATATACCCAGAGTGCGGATATGCCGCTGATTGGCGACAATGACTTCCGGTACGGTGGACATGGATACGGCATCGCCGCCCAGTTTGCGCAACATGCGTACCTCGGCAGCGGTTTCGTAACTGGGGCCGGTTACCCAACAAAACACTCCCCGCTGCAACTGTATTCCCTTTTCGGCGGCGGCGGACAAGGCAATTTCCTGTAAAGCAGAATCATAGGGTTCGGACATATCGGGGAACCACGGCCCAAGCAGGTTTTCCGGCCGGCCGATAAGGGGATTGCCAAAACCAAAATTGATATGATCACGGATCAGCATCATATCCCCGGGCCGAAAATCGGGATTCAACCCGCCACAGGCGGTAGTTACAATAAGCGTCTTGATTCCAAGTCCGGCTAAAAGGTGCACCGGGTAAGAAACTTGTTCCAGGGTGTATCCTTCATAGTAATGCACCCGGCCCTGGATACATATTACCGGGATGTGGTTTTTATTGCCGATACGCCAGGCGCCGGCATGGCCCGGCACAGTGGAGACCGGGTAATGAGGAATATCACCGGCGGCAATCGTCACGGTATTCTCAAGGTAATCGGCAAAAGCTCCCATTCCGGAGCCCAAAATAACGGCGATTTCCGGTTGTAAGGGTATCAGAGGACGAATATATTCGAGAGATTCTTGGACTTTGTTTTTCAGTAACATATTAAATAATCAATCCTGCAATTGTTGCGGTTAACCACGACGCCAAGGCGCCGCCGCACATGGCGCGAAAAGCTACGCGGGCAATATCGGGTCTGCGATTGGGCGCCAATGCGCTGATACCGCCGATCTGGATACCGATGGAGGCAAAGTTGGCAAACCCGCACAAGGCATAGGTGGCAATGATAACCGAGCGGTTAGAGAGATCGCCCACATTGATGTGTTTGACCAGTTCAACATAGGCGAGCATTTCATTGAGGGAAATTTTTATACCCATAAGATTCCCTACGGCAGCTGCTTCTCCCCAGGGCACGCCCATAGCAAAAGCCAGGGGTGCGAATAAAGCGCCGAACAGGGTTTTTAAACTGCCGGGGAAAAATCCGGAATATTCGCCGGTTATTGCATTGATAGCGCCGCCCAGCAGCCGGCCATCGATCATGCGGTCAAAAAAGCCAAAAAACGAGTTGACCAGCGCGATGAGGGCGGTAAAGGCTATCAGCATGGCGCCAACGTTTACGGCCAGTTTCAGGCCGTCGGTTATTCCCTGGGTGAGGGCGTCGAGCAGGTTATCGGCGCGTTTAATATCCGGCATGGTCACATCGCCGGCAGTTTGGGAAAGTTTTGTCTCCGGCAACAATAGCTTGGCCATAACCAGGGCAGCCGGGGCGGACATGACGCTGGCGGTGATGAGGTGACCGGCATCGACACCTAAACCAATGTACCCGCCCAGCACGCTGCCGGCAATGGTGGCAAAACCGCCCACCATTACCGCATGGATTTCTGATTCCGTCATATCGTTGAGAAAAGGTTTGATAAGCAGCGGCGCTTCGGTTTGGCCGACAAAAATATTTGCCGAACAGGACAAGGTCTCTGCACCCGACGTACCCATAGTCCATTTCATGAATTTTGCCATCATTTTTACGACCGCCTGCATAATACCATAATAATAAAGAATGGACATGATGGCGGAAAAATAGATGATGATCGGCAGCACCGTAAATGCAAACTGAAAGCCGTATTGGCTGAAATAGGCGGAATCCGCCAGGTTACCGAATAAAAACATACTGCCCTTGTCGGCAAATTTTAAAAATTTTGTGACCAGATCGGAAAACCAGGCGAATACCTGTTTACCATAAATACCGCGCTGCACCAACACTCCCAGAACAGCCGGCAATGTTGCCGCAAACAGGTATTTACTCCAGGCGCCTTTTTTGAAAAGCCGAAAAGTAATTATACCAACCGAAATAAAGGTAATAAGGAATAAGGCCGTTTCTGCTTTGTCCATATAATAAAAAGCGGCGCTTGCCAGCAGCGCCGCGCTCAACAGCAAGATTCCTCTGGTTACTGTTTGCAACCGAGTTTTATTTTCAAGTAACTGTGGCGAAAAAATATATAAAAGTATCAGGTACGACAGGATCAGCATACCGACCCAGGAAAGAACGGATTCACTCAAAATAATTGCCGCAAATAAAAATTGTAACGCCACACCCCAGACAAGTACACGGGATTTTACTATTCTGCGGTTTTGAGAAAACAGCCAGGCTAACGCCGGCAATAAAACAATCCCAGTCAGTCCAAATAATTTCATAAGTTGTTATTATCTCCTTCAGGTGTGGAATTATTATAAATTTCATGACAATGACGACAACGCGCTTCATATAACTCGGACGAACCTACCACAACCCGGTTGGGATCCTGAATCAAACGCTGGGTACGGTTGGCCGGAGCGCCGCATTTGACGCAAATAGCCAGGGTTTTGGTAATATATTCAGCCACCGCCAGTAACTGCGGAATAGGTTCAAAAGGCTTGCCCCGATAATCCTGATCCAGACCGGCCACGATCACCCGTTTGCCGTGATTTGCCAGTTCCTGGCACACATCGACCAGGGCGTTGTCAAAGAACTGGGCTTCGTCAATGCCGACCACATCGGCGTTTTTAGCCAGCGCCAATATTTCTTTGGCCGAACCGACCGGAATGGAAGATTTCTTTTGTTCATTATGCGAAACGATCTGATCCAGAGAAAACCGGGTGTCGATTTTGGGTTTAAAGGTGATAACTCTAAGGCGGGCGATTTCCGCTCTTTTCAGCCGCCGGATCAGCTCTTCGGTTTTACCGCTGAACATGCTGCCGCAAATAACTTCGATCCAGCCGGATCCTGTGGGGGCGATACTTAACATGGAATGCTCCTGTAAAGATTTATTTTTTAAATAACCAAAGCAGCAACGACACTAGTACCGATAAAACAATACACGTAACAACCGGAAAATACACAGTGGTGGAGCCCTTTTTGTAAACAATATCGCCCGGCAGCCGACCCAAATGAATACCGAAACGATTCAGGATTAGAACCACAATTCCGGCCAGGGCAATGGCCAGACCGGCATAAACCATAATTTTGCCAATGTTTGGCATGGTTACCTCAATGTACTGATCTGTTCAAGAATAGTTGTAAAAGCGGCCTGGTCAAAATTTTCGCCGTTCACGATAACATCCGCCTTGTTTTTGTATGGGAAGACATGATTGTTAAGCATTGGCCGCACGCTGTTCATATATTGTTCGATTACGGATTCCACAGTTCGCCCTCTTTCTTTGGTATCGCGCTGCAGGCGGCGAATGAAACATATATCCGGCGGCGTGTCGATGTAAATTTTATAGTCAAACAAATCCAATAGCGGGGGATAGGCAAACAACAGAACCCCTTCGATAAAGATAAACGGAGCTGGATTTACAATTTCAGTTTGCGCAGTACGGTCATGTATGGAATAATCATAAACCGGACGAGCGATTGCAATACCGTTTTGCAGATTTTGTAAATGACTGTGTAACAGGGCAAAATCAAGCGCAGCGGGATGATCATAGTTTTGTTTTACCCGTTCGGCCATGGGCAGATGAGTTTGTTTTTTATAATAGGAATCAATACAAAGCGCGGTAGCCGCGCTATTCAATCCGGCAAGGAATTTGGCAGCGTAATAGCTTTTACCCGCCCCGGATGCGCCGGCAATACCGATAAGCAGGTTGTTATATCGGGTTTCGATCATATAATCCTGTATTCAGCAAAATTTCAATAAAGTGAATTTGAACAATTTTTCATTTGGAAACAAGCAGAATTTGCAGGATCAGCCACCAGGTTTTTATGCCTGAAAAAATTTTGGTAGGATGGGGTCTTGCCCGGTGCAAAACAATATCTTGAATGAGGACAGAATTTATTAAAGCAAAGGATCGGAATCAAGCAATGTCCGGGCAAGCCCCCATCGAACGTTGAGAGTAGTAATTCAAGCGGGTTCCCAATCGGGAGATTGGGAACCAGAAGCTAATTTTTTCTTTTAACCGTAGAGGGTGCAGTGAACACACAGAAATGATTTTATGATTGCAGACAAATTACCAACGGTATCAGACGTATGCTTAATAACTATAAAGATTATGAGAAATAGAACCTGGAAGGAGAGTTTTGATTTATTTTAAACTCGGGTGATAAAAAAGTGAAATAAAAAAATCCGGGATTGTGGTCCCGGATTTTAAGGTATTGATGAAAAGTGTAAATCCGTTATTAAAACGGTAAATCGTCGGAATCGTTTTGATCCGGTTCGTTAAATTGTGGTTCTGACGGCAGCGGCGGCGCTTCCGGGGCAGAATTATCATCACGGGAGCCGCGGCTTTCCAAAAGTTGAATACTATCGGCCTGGATTTCTGTCGTATATCTTTTAACCCCGTCTTTATCCTGCCAGGAGCGATTGACAACGCGTCCTTCAACGTAAACCCGGTGACCCTTTTTAGCGTACTTTTCGATCATTTCCGCCTGTTTGCGCCACAGAATGACCCGGTGCCATTCCGTATTTTCATTCATAGCGCCATCCTGACCTTTCCAGGATGTGTTGGTGGCAATGGACAGATTACATACTGCAATACCCGAAGCAGTGTATTTCAATTCCGGGTCCTGACCCAGTCTGCCGATCAGCATCACCTTGTTCAGCGTACCTTTACTATCGTAAGCCATGTATACCCCTCATTTTTAGTGAGTAACTTGTGGTTTATCAAAATAATTTTAGCGAATATTTGCCAAAGAGTCAAGGCATTTTTAAAAGAGGTGAGGGGTTTTTTTGAGAGAATATTAAATTACGTTGTTACTAACTTGATATTTAGAACAAGGATCTGTAGCCGCCGGGTGACGATTTATGCGCGAAAAAGTACAGCCCAACTCGCCGCAAATCCGGCACATACCCGGTCAGGTTAAAAGTTACAGGATTTTCTTTAAAGCAGACCCATACCCCAGGTGGACCACACTAATATTCTACCGGGCCACAGGCACAACCTACAGGCTTGACTTGGGGTGAGCACTAATCTTTTTGCTCATTGCCACGTCATTTATGACGTGGATTACTAAAAATAGACCTAATTGACTTTAGTCAAACACTTCTTTAGGCTAAAGCCATGTTTTTGCTTTATTTGTCCCACGACCTGAAGGTTGTGGCAATGATAGGGTTTAACGGGAAAATAGGTTGTTGAATAGTCCGACCCGCCTGGCGGGACGGACGTATCGGGACGACATTTCCTGGCCAGTGCACAAAAAAGTGTAGCCCACCTCGCCGCAAATCCGGCACATACCCGGTCAGGTTAAAAGTTACAGGATTTTCTTTAAAGCAGACCCATACCCCAGGTGGACCACACTGATATTCTACCGGGCCACAGGCACAACCTACAGGCTTGACTTGGGGTGAGCACTAATCTTTTTGCTCATTGCCACGTCATTTATGACGTGGATTACTAAAAATAGACCTAATTGACTTTAGTCAAATACAAATTTAGGCTAAAGGCATGTTTTTGCTTTATTTGTCCCACGACCTGAATGTTGTGGCAAAGATAGGGTTTAACGGGAAAACCGGTCGTTGAATAGTCCGACCCGCCTGGCGGGACGGACGTATCGGGACGACATTTCCTGGCCAGTGCACAAAAAAGTGTAACCCACCTCGCCGCAAATAATGCACATGTCCGGTCAGGTTCGATGTTATAGGATTTTCTTTGCAGCAGACTCATACCGCAGGTGGACCACACTGATATTCTACCGGGCCGCAGGTCTGTTCTGCACACTGTTCCGCCACTAACGTGGCTTGTATTAGCTTTCGGATTGGCTAGAAACATTTCACCCCTGACGGGGTTTAAGCATGATCGCCCTGTCGCCCTGGGGCTCAGCTGCGGGCCGCATAATAATAAAGGGCTGTACCCATCCATTTCATGGGCTCGATTCATATCCCGGTTTGGATAAAAAACTGTGGCGCCATCGAAAACCCTGGAACAAGGGGCTGTTGCCCCTTGTCTTGAACGAGCGAGGATGAATCTATTTGTTTATTGCCACGTCATTTATGACGTGGATTACTAAAAATAGACCTAATTGACTTTAGTCAAATACTTCTTTAGGCTAAAGCCATGTTTTTGCTTTATTTGTCCCACGACCAGAAGGTCGTGGCAATGATAGGGTTTGACGGAATAACCGGTCGTCGGGTAATCTGTCCCGCCAAGCGGGACGGACGTGTCGAGACGACATTTTCTGATCAATACGTAACAAAGTATAGTCCACCTCGCCGCAAATCCGGCACATACCCGGTCAGGTTAAAAGTTACAGGATTTTCTTTAAAGCAGACCCATACCCCAGGTGGACCACACTGATATTCTACCGGGCCACAGGCACAACCTACAGGCTAAACCCCGTCAGGGGTGGAATGTTTATAGCAAACAAATAAAAAACTCGCAACCCCGTTAGGGGTGGAACCTGGCAGCACAATCATCGCTCATCTCGATACGTCCCGAAAGGTGAAGCAACGGGACTACTCGATGACCGGGCTATAATCGCGCCGGAGAAACAATTTTTTCGTAGGGGCGAAGCATCTGTTCCGGACTAACTTTTCATGTTAACCGATCCTGGCAAAGATGCTTCGCCCGGATAAATAACAATGCCGGATGTATCGAGACGATATTTCCTGGTCAGTACGCAACAAAGTGTAGCCCACCTCACCGCAAATATAGCAATTATCCGGTCAGATTCGGAGTCATAGGGTTGTCTTTATAGCAGTCCTGTGCCCCATGTGGACCACACTGATATTCTGCTGGGACGCAGGCTAATGATCGAACCGGATTTCATATCCCGGTTCGTATAATGGTACGGGATTTCCAATCACATGCATTAATGACGCGCCCCCGGTGCGGGGAAACCGGCAGGGCTTGGCCCTCCCTTGATATATCGCAGTTCGGCATGGGGGTGCTCCCCATGCTGCATGTTAATGGGGCTGTATCAAAAGCCATTATTGGTCTATTTTTCCAGGAAATGAGCACCCGGGAAAGTGTAGCACACCTTTCCGTAAATTCCATAAAAACAAAGTAATTCTACAATACTAAAATGCAATGTTTTTAGCGGAAAATTTTCGTAGGTGTACTACATTTTCCCACTCAATGCCTTTTGATACAGCCCCAAATAGAATTGGCAACAGCCTCTTGTTCCATGGTAAAAATCCGGGATTATTTCCCGCACCGGGATGGGAATCCCGGCGCGATTAAAAAATTTCTGTTGACAAGGCCATAATAGCTTTATGATTTAATAATAATATCTTTTAGATAGTTTACCAGAGTCAAGGCATTTTTAAGAACAGAGAGTTTTTTTGCCAGGAAAATATTTGCAGGAGATATGATAATAAAAAACAAGTTTTTTAGACCTTGTGGGCGGTATCGTATATTTTATTTATTGTAAAGAAAGAAATTTAACCTTACTCGTCGCAATAAAAGAGAACAAGACAATATTTATGTTTTTTTCTTGCATTATTGTGAAATTTTTTTGATATTAAGTCGTGATATTGATCTTTATTGCCCGGGTTTAAATAGTTATTTAATATTGTTGTTAGACGTACAGATGTGAACCATATCTCAGAAGGAGTATACACAATGGTTGCATCATCACTCGATACCAGATCCGCACAAAACCGCCGGTCGTATCTCTGGCTGTTTATTGGCGCCGGACTGCTGCTCTTTTCCAACGGTCGCTGGACGATCCCCCTGGCCACCTGGCTGGCCCCGGTTTTCCTCATCCGCTTTGCCCGCACCCACCCGGCCATGAAAGGCCTGGGGCTGGTTCTAGTCGTCAATGTACTGGCATCCCTGTTCTTTTGGCAAGGGATAATCCCCGGAGGCCTCTATCTGCCGGTAGCCTGTGGCATCGCGGTGGTTTACTGGCTGCCCTATCTGGCCGATCGGTTGCTGGTCAACCGTCTGCCTGGCTTGGCTGCCACGCTGGCGTTCCCGCTGCTCCAGGTGAGCCTGGAATACATCAACACCGTGACCAATCCCCTCGGGAGTTGGGGCTCGCTGGCGTATACGCAGCACAGCTTTCTCCCGCTTCTCCAACTGCTCTCCATTACCGGGATGTGGGGCCTCAGTTTTCTGATTGCCTGGCTGGCGCCGGTCGTCAATTGGGCCTGGGAGCAGGATTTTGCGTTGCAGCGGGTACGAAGCGGCGTGTTGACCTACGGCGGTATCCTGGCCCTGGTGTTGGTATATGGCAGCGGGCGGATGGCGTACTTTCCACCCCGGTCGGAGACGCTGCAAGTGGCATCGCTAACCCAGACTGTCGATCACTTTAAATTTGTGCAAATGAAAATGGAAGAATTGCGCGCCTCGCGGGAGCAATTGCAGGAATTAGGCGAGGGTCTGCTCCAACAGAGTCGACGGCAAGCGCAAGCCGGGGCCGATGTGATCGTCTGGCAGGAAGGGGGCGCGATCATGCTTCTGGAAGATGAAGCGAGCTTTATCGACAAAGCGCGAGCACTGGCTCAGGAGGAAAAGGTGTATCTGTTGCTGGGTTTGGTTACATTGCCTGAAGCCTTTCCTAACGTCAAAGCCGATAACCAGGCGATCTGGATTACCCCGGCTGGTGACGTGAAATGGCGCTATCTCAAAGGGCGGCCGGTACCGGGTGAAAGAGTCGTCGCCGGCGACGGCGTTATCCCACTGGATCAGACCGTCTTGAGCGATATTTCTTCAGTGATCTGTTTCGATATGGATCATCCGGTCTATATCCGCCAGGCCGGGCGTTCCGGCGCGGATGTGATGCTGGTTCCTGCCAATGATTGGCGTGACATTGTTCCTTTTCATACCTATATGGCGTCACTCCGCGGTATTGAATACGGCTTTTCGCTTGTGCGGGCAGCGGGGCACGGCCTCTCCGCCGCTTTTGATTACCAGGGGCGCCCCCAGGCGACGGCTGATTATTCCACAACCAAGCAGGCGATGATCTCGCACGTGCCAACGCAGGGCGTTAAAACCATCTACACGGTGATCGGTGATCTCTTTGCCTGGCTCTGCATTGCGGGATTTGTAATCCTCGTGGGCCTGGCCCTGGTTCGGCCGATCCGCTCATGAAGGAGCGCTGTGTCAGGTACGGAAAGGCGGCTATCAATGTGTTAAAGGTGACGTTTCGCCGTCGGTGGCCCCAAAGAGACGCAGCGTAGAGTGGTTCCGTAATAAAAGAAGAAAAAAGGATTTATTGGAAAGGGGTAACAAATGAAACAAGTGTTAATTTCATGTATTTGTGCAGTCCTGGCGCTGTGCCTGACGACCTGTACCCGCGACATGTCGGTTGACACCCGCGTCGAGTATGATCCTGAATTTTACATCCAGAACAATTATTTAGAGTTTTCCAATTATCTCAATTCCGGTAAGCTGATCCTCCATTATACCGGCAGCGGCAGTTTGGAATGGCAGGTAGAGGATTTCCCGGCGTGGCTAAAAATTTCTGCCAAAAGCGGCACAGTAGTTACCGGTAAAACATTTTTAACTGTATCGCTCGACACCACAAAAACAATTCCTGCCGATAGCGCCGGACAATTTTCTGTAACATCAAAGCTGGGAAAGCAGGTTGTACGCTGCAAGGTTATTCAGGTTCCGCCGTTGCCGCCCCAGATCATCGTCGCTGCCGACCGGTTTTTAGTATCCAGGGTCGGTGTAGAGTTTTTTAATACCAACCTGGCAATCAATAAACATAAAAGCCGGTTTTATCTGCCAAATGAATATTGCCTGCAACACCCGGATAATTGCGCCGCCTATATGCAGCATCCCTTTTACCAGGTAGTTTATAACCTTAATGTCGCCAATATACCGCTGCCCGGCGGGATGATCGAGTTTTGCCTGGATACTACCGGCGCGGTGATCCCTGCCGATGAAGATGGACATAATGGCATACCGGATTGTCTCGGCAATCCGGGCGAGTGTCAGTTCCCGGTTTCGGAAGCACAGGCCATAGCCTTGGCCCGCAATGCAGGTTTAGCGGACGGCATCAAGCCCTGGACGACCAGTTTTTACTGGTACAGCGGCGAGGTGCAGAGTTATGTCTGGGCGGTAACCTGTACCCTTGAGGAGAGGAAAAATCCGGCAATGCACGAATATTCTGCTTCCGGCAAGTCGGTAATCATTGATGCCAATTCCGGCGATATTATCAAGATCGGCGAATGGTGGGCTGAATCGTAAATTACAGGTTTTTTTGTTTCGGGAAAAAAGCCGGATTATAGTCGACCAGGACTATAATCTGGTAAAATTCGATATAGGGCTTGTTTTTCGTCCTTGAAAACTTTAAGGGACGGGCAGGAACTCATTTTTTTGAAAGGGGTAAAAAAATGAAACAACTTTTATTTGTATGCGTTTTTGCAGCCATAGTATTGTGCCTGGTGACCTGCAACCGCGATATGTCTGTAGAGCCCGTTGTTGAACAACCTGTAGATCAGGGGACGGGTTTTTACATTTTACATCCTTCTCTGGAATTCTCCAATTATTGTTTGACCGGGGAAATTATTCTGAATTATTATGGCACAGAACACATTCAATGGCATGTTGAGAATGTACCGGACTGGCTTGTTGTTACTCCAAAAAGCGGTGTTCTTTTATATGGAGAAACACCACTGGTAATAACTGCTGATACAACCAAAACAATTCCAATGGATGAAAGAAATGAATTTAAAATTATAATTAAAAACTCTACTGCGAGAATTAGTTGTTGGTTTTTTGATTTACCAACCTTGCCGCAGCATATAATTACTGCGGGAAATCAGTTTGTTATTTCACGGGTAGGAAGTGATTTTTTTAATAATTATACAATCTTGAATAAACATAAAACCAGGTTTCACCTTCCCTACGAGATTTGTATTAAAAAGCCGGAAAGTTGTGTTGCGTATATGCAAAATCCATTTTATCATATGGTCTATAATATTACAGCTCTGAATATACCTGAGAACAATGGGTTGATACAATTTATTTTGGATACTTTGGGAACTGTTGTCTCCACCGATAACCAAATACCAGATTGCATAACAAATCCATGCGAGTGTGAGTTCCCGATTTCAGAGGCCCAGGCGCTTGAAATTGCCCGTAATGCAGGTTTGGAAGAAGGCATAAAGCCTTGGGAGACACAATTTTCCTGGTACTATGATGAAGAGGTGCAAAGTTATGTGTGGAGTGTAAAAAATACTTTGGAGGGAGACGAGAACGGTTCGCCTGGCCTTTGTGGTTCTGGAAATAAGATGATCATCGATGCGAATTCCGGTGTAGTAATTGCAGTTCACAATTGGGTGATCATGTCCTGATAGCAAAACTCACAAACAAAAGATGATTTAAAAAGAAAAAGGACGCCATAATTTTGAAAACAGAACATGAAAGGCTGGAGGGATAATATTCCGCCTGCCTGGCCTGCTGGTATAGCAATTTTTTTCAAGGTTAAAAATTCTTATCAATACTGCGCCAAAAAAAAGTAATATCATTTATCAAGAAAGGGGAACACGATGAAACAAGCGTTGTTTGTCTGTCTATTCGCCGCCATGCTGGTCTGGTTGACGGCCTGCAACCGTGACCTGGCTATTGATGCCCCCAAAGAAGATATGGATGGATTATTTTCAATTAATAAAGAAAGATTAGAGTTTTCCAATTATAAAGTATCGGAAATGCTGGAAATTAAAAACCATGAATCCAAACCTGTAAAAATTAAAATAACAGGTCTTCCGGAATGGATGAAGGTATCGGAAGCCAGCGGGGTATTGCCGCCCGGTTATTCAATTCTGATATTTAATATCGATACGACCATAGCAGTTCCTTTTAAAGGTTATAAACAGATAACCTTTGCAAATAAAATTAAAACTGAAATACTCGATTATAACTATAGTTATTATCCTCCGGTGCCAAGCTATATCATGAATATTGCCAAAGAATTTATCATTTCACGGGTTGGGGAAGATTTTTTTAACAATAACATAAAGATTGATAAGCATTGGTGTCGTCTTTATCCTCCGCTTGAATCTTGCCTCGATTCACCTTTTAATTGCGCTTCATACCTTTCGGATTATTATTATAAACTCCAGTATTATATAAAATCTCCAAACATTCCGGAACTGGGTGGTCTGATTGAAATTGTTATGGATACAACCGGCGTAATATATTATCCCAGGAACGGGATTGAAGGGTTGCCTGATTGTATAAAGAATCCATGCGAGTGTCAGTTCCCAATTTCTGAAGCGGATGCCCTGGAAATTGCCCGAAACCAATTAAAAGGTGAAATGACTTACAGTTATGTAAAATTTTTCTGGACAAGTTTGTTTGTTGAGCATTCCTATGTTTGGGAAGTGAGGTGTTCAGTTCGCGTAGAAAATCCTCAATCTGAAAGCGGATTTTCGTCTTCCAACCAGATTGTCGTTATCGATGCGAATTCCGGAGTTGTGCTTGCCATTAATGGCTGGGCGGTCATTCCTTAGACATTTGAGGGACAGAAAGAGAGGGCGGGTTAAAATGATAGTTGACCGGTCGAATAAATTTCTCTAAAAAGCGCCTTTTCTTGGGGCATAACACCGGGGATGAACTCTATTTGTTTATTTTATATCGACTTGTGGATAACATGTATTTTTATACACATTTTTTACTTTAAAATTTTTCCCGGCGTTTGACTCTCACCAATAGTTGATCACCTCACTATTGTGTACAGATATAAATTCTTGCGCGTCCTCTGGACATTGCTTGCAGCAACGTTTTGTTTTTTCTGGCCTGGCAATAAAAAAATCTAAAATTGATTTGATAATTATAAAAATAGATTGACAATTAATCAAAAAATTATTATATTTAACTTGATGAATATCGAATTAAATAACAGGATTTAACTTTATGAAAATGATCGACAGTATAAATACCCTCAAAGCTTTGGCCGATCAATCCCGGCTGATGATCGTCAATGCGTTGCTGGAAAAACCGCAATATGTTGAAGAACTGGCACAGCGCTTCGGCCTGTCCGCTTCGACGGTTTCGTTTCATCTTAAAAAGCTGGAAAAAGCCGGACTGGTTTTGGGCGAAAAACAGCAATACTATGTTATCTACCAGGTCAATCCACAGGTATTTGATGTGCCGTTGCGGACCCTAATTAGTATAGAGCCGGAAACGAGCCAACTGGAACAGGAACGCATTGACCTGTACAGACAAAAAATACTCAACACTTTTTTTAGCAATGGCCGCCTGGAAAAGATACCTACCCAGCATAAAAAAATGTTGATGGTGCTGGAAGTGATCGCCTCCAGCTTTGACATGGACCTGATCTATACGGAACAAGAAGTGAACGATCTGATCACAGTAATTTATGATGATCATTGCACAATTCGCCGCCTGCTGGTTGATGAAGGATATATGAGCCGCGACCAGGGTTTATACCGGCTTTTACGTGAACCGGCCACTGTACCGGATAAAGAATGGAAAAATTATAAAAGAGGAAAAATGCTTAGCAGAAAAGAAGAATTAAAAAAAGCCTATAAAGAGCGGGAACCGGAGATGGGTATCTATCAGATCCGGAATATTAAAAACGGCAAAGTATTTATCGGCAGCAGCCAGAATTTGCCTGGTATTTACAACCGCTATAGTTTTCAGTTGAAACGAGGTTGTCACCGCAACAAAGACCTGCAAAACGACTGGAACGAATACGGCGAGGACAGCTTTGTGTTTGAAACGCTGGATACGTTAAAAGCGAAAACCGATCCCGGCTGGAAACCCGAAGCGGATTTGGATATGTTGTGTGAATTGTGGCTGGAAAAGGTGCAGCCTTATGGCGAGCGGGGCTATAATAAGAAAGGCAGAAATTTCTAGACAGAAGTTCGGGGCTGTATTAAAAGCCCTAACTTTTAAAAGTCATTTAAAAATTAAGCGTTTAAAACAAACTTGTCATTTCGAGCAAAGCGAGAAATCTTGTTTTTACAATATGTTAAATACGAAAGATGTCTCGTCGCTTTGCTCCTCGGAATGAGATGAAAGGCTTTGCTTACTCAAATTTGTATCCTGGTCGACTTTTGAGGGCTTTTGATACAGCCCCCGTTAATTAAGGCAGAACATTTTGTCTGGCACACCAAGATTATTACAGGCATTTGCAGCGCGTTTAAATATCACTCTTCGTATTGAAAATATCGCCTTGAACATATTTACCCCACACATTTTCAAACCATGATTCTTCCTGCGGCAGTTCCCGGCGGCGCTTCCAGTGGGAGTGAAAGGCGCCCTTTTCGTCCATTACCGTTTCCAGAACCAGCTCGCGTAACGCCGGGTCTTCCGGTTTATAGCGCCAGCTATCGCCTAGACTGGCCAGTACTGCTTCGCCCCGGACATCCATAACCAAATACGAGCCGCGGCTGCCGCCGCCTTTTTCCAGGTAGGCGCGGATGGCTTCCAGGTATGCGGCGTGCGCCAGAACCAGGTGCCGATTTTGCAGCAGGAAAGGCAGCTCGGCTAGCGTACTAGTACGCTGCCGCTCAAACCGTTGTTGCTGCGTACGGGCGTCATGCAACGCCTGCTCCACCTGCCTTCGGTCGCGGATGTGCGCCCCGTAGCGGGTCATCCGTTGCTGGAACTCGCGGCGATAGTCCGCAATCGTGCTTGGCGATTGCATTGACCCGGTAAACGTGTTCAGCAACTGTAACATCTCCCGGCCTTTGGCTTGCGCCGTTTGAGTGAAAGCGGATAATGAAACTGGCGCTTGTACCTCGCGGTGAGCAATCTTTTGCGCCGCGCGCAGCGAGCCGACTTGACCCGAATTGAGCGCCGAGCCGCCGGGACGGTAGACGCCGTGGCTGCCGTTCACCTCGCCGATGGGGAACAGGTGTTTGATGTTCGATTCCCACCAGATATCCCCGGCCAGGCCGCCGTTGTTGTGCTGCGCGCAAACGGCTACTTCCAGGGGTTCGGTGTGCAGATCGATGCCGTGTTTGGCATAAAGTTCAATCGCCAGAGGATTCATCTTTGCCAGTCGATCTAATGGTGTGCCAAACAGCGCGCCGGATTTTTCCAAATAGGTATAGGCCTCCGGTTCCAGGTCGGTAAACCGGAATGCGCCGATGCGAGCGTCGCCCTGGGGATTGCTGCGGAAATCCATGTACACCCGCCGGCCGCGCGACACGGTTTCGATATATACCAATATATCCACCAGCGACGAACCGTAATTGGCGATCTTGCGCGGATCAAACGGCCACTGGTAGCCTTTGAGGAAAACATCCGTAGCCAGTTTTCCCATCGTGGGGAAATAGTCGTTCAAAAATTCTTTTTCATCGTTACTGTTTTGATCCGTGCTGATATAGCGGGGAATGACCTGCTGGTAAGTGCCGGAGACATTCCAGCGGAATTTGGTAGAGGCCAGGCCGTACTGTGATTCGGTGAGATTGCGGGCCACTGCGCCGATTTCCAGCGCCAGGCCGATGGCGCCGGTATGTACCTCCGGGTAAACCGAGGTCTGGTACAGACCGCCGGGGCCGCCCACGCCAAACACCACATCGTTGGCTTTAAAGAACACCAGGCCAAAGTCTTTTTCGTTGATGCGGGTTTTGTCCATAGCGATCAGTCCCACCGCACGGCCGCTATCCGCCAGCAGGGCGATCACATCGTGGTCGTCAAAAATTTTTATACCTTTGGCGTTCACCTCTTTAAGCAGGCATTGCACCATGTGGTGCGAGGTCCATGGCCCGGCGGAGGTGGCGCGCTGGCGGGGATCGTGATCGGTTTTGTAGCCAACATAGCCACCGTAAGCATTATGCGGAAACGGTACGCCGATCTGCGCCAGGTGAAAGAATCCCTGGGCGGACAGGCTGGCTTCGATCAGCGCCAGATCGCCATGCATGGCGCCGCCGTCGTACAGGGATTTAGCCATATCGTAGGGCGAATCCGCTTCCTTGCCGCTGACAGACAGTTTATAATAGGTCTGCTTGTCCGAGCCGGTATTGTTGGACGTGCCGCCACCGATCTTTTCGGTGATCAGGGCAATATCGGTTTTTCCCATAGTATAGAGGGCGTCCGCGCAGTTCAGCGACGCTGCGCCGGAGCCGATAATGATGACGTCCAGTTCATACAAGGGAAAGGCAATGTTATTTATGGTAATACAGTTTTTATGCATGATTGCTCCGTAATTTTTTTACAACCTGGGAATATGAAATCCGCCGTCCACTTCGAACACCTGTCCCGTTGAGTAGGGGAAATAACCCAGCACAATACCGGCCACGGCTTTGGCAATATCCTGCGGCTGACCCCAGCGTTTGATGGGCAGCACTCCGCCGGCGATGAGCTTGTTGTATTTTTCCTGCACTGTCGCGGTCATGTCCGTGGCGATGATGCCGGGCCGGATTTCGTATACTAAAATGCCGTATTCCGCCAGGCGGTCGGCATACAGGCGCGTCATCATGCTCACCCCGGCTTTGGAGAGACAGTACTCGCCCCGCGCCGGAGAAGAGGTGTAGGAGGACATGGAGGCGGTGTTGATGATCTTGAACTGCCGTTCGGGAGCGCTTTGCTGCTGCTCGATCATCCAGTTGGCCACAAGTTGGGTGAGAAAATAGGGGCCGCGCAGGTTGATGTTCATTACCCGGTCATAGCTTTCTTCCGTGGCCTCTAAAATATCCATACGCACCCTGGGGGCCACGCCGGCGTTGTTGACCAGCACATCCAGGCGATTGTATTTCTCTTTGCCGGCGTCGACCAGGCGTTTTCGGTCTGCGGTTTGCGATATATCCGCCTGCACATAAAGTACATCCGCGCCCTTGTCTTTAATGGATTGCAGGGTGTCGGTAATATCTTGTTCTTTAAAAATGTCATCGATGACCAGGTCATAGTTCAATTCGGCCAGTTGTTCGGCAATGGCGCGGCCGATGCCGCGTCCCGCCCCGGTAACCAGCGCTACGGGTTTTTGCATGACGACCTCGTGGTTAGTGAATAAAATATGTGCTATGTTGTAATATAATAAAAATTTGAACCGATTCAAATATTTTTTGGGGGTATATAGAGGATGATTAAAGGAAAAACATAATATTGTCGTTATGAGAGTAGGGCTCCCTCGCGCCCATACTCCGATTTGGGCGCGCCATTATCAATAGAAACTCTGTTTCAATAAGGTCATGTTATACTAACAGTTACCATTTACAAAACGGGGGGCGCTATGTGCTACGTACCTCGGTTTCGTGCAGGTTATTATATATGCAAACCAACCGAAAATCCATTGGTTTTATATGTATATAAACTTCCAGGTGCGTAGCACATGATATCGTTTCCCAAAATTAGCTACTGCCCTACTCGACGACCGGTTATTCAAAAATATATTACGGTCATCGAGTAGTCCCGTTGCTTCATCTTTCGGGACGTATCGAGATGACTGTAGATCGCGTTACCAGGTTCCACCCCTAACGGGGTTGTGAATTTTTTTATTCTCCTAGCTATAAACATTTCACCCCTGACGGGGTTTAGCCTGTAGGTCGGGCCTGCGGCCCGGCAGAATATCAGTGTGGTCCACCTGGGGCACAGGACTGCTATAAAGAATGAGCTTTACCAGAATTTATGGACACGAAGAAAAGTTCATTGTTGATAGAATTGTTTTTCAAAGTTAACAGGTGACATATATTTTAAACTTGAATGAATCCGTTTATGATTATAGAATATATCAATA